>Ga0334722_10000710_pt1 | contig 46932 bp, 42 predicted proteins | sample C3_bottom_MG_FD_207210 | JGI IMG/M metagenome (GOLD analysis project Ga0334722, IMG submission 207210) | Sediment microbial communities from Yellowstone Lake, YNP, Wyoming, USA - C3_bottom | ecosystem: Environmental > Aquatic > Freshwater > Lake > Sediment | place: USA: Wyoming | collected...
TTCTTCTCGATATGCTTCACGCTCCGATCGATCGCCGGGGCCTGTGACGGGGGCATGGCGCCGATCTCCCGTAGGCCATCAAGCAAAGGATTAGCCTGGAGGCTGCCTCGCTTGGCGATCCATTCGCCGATCGCGCGGCGGATCTGTTCCGCGACGGGCGCCCCGGTGACATCCTGGATCTTCCGAAGCGCGGAGATCTGGTCCGGTTCCAGGAGCAGGTTGAACTTGGTCTTCGGTGACATAGATATACCCTATCATACCCCACATGGGGGGCGTCAAGCTAAATCATCGGCCCTCGGTCAAGCTGTGTTCGCGGCGGCCTTGACGCCGGCGCGCTCCACCAGGCCCGCCAGTCTGCCGCGCCTTCTTCGCCGCGGCCGCGAGGAGCGCCACAAGGCACGCCCGGCACAGGGTCGGCTCAACGCCATCGATCCGGTGCGCTTCCTGGCACCGTGCCAGGATCCGGTCCGCCGCGCTGACGATGTCCGTATGCTTGCACCGCTTGGCGCCGCGTCGCGAGAAGGCGTAGCGCGGGCACGTGCAGTCCAGCCCGCCGTCCGCGTCCGCCGCCACCCGGTAGCGGCCGCCGTCCGAGAGTGACGGCACGGCCACCGCCCGGCAAGTGGCAGAGTTCGACATGGTCACGTCCCCGGGGCGGCCTCTGGCATGGCTGGCGTCTTTTGCGCGGAGTTGCGTAGGTATTTGCGTAGGGCGCCCGGGTTGCCGGCCGTTTTGGCAGGTGGGCCCTCCGGAGCCGGATGCTCGTCTGCCACGCCGCCGGCCCGCTCGACAAGGACGACCAGGGACTCCCACCGTCGACCCGCCACCTGTCTCTTAGCCATCCGGACGGCCCGGCTTGTCGCGGTGGCGACCGTCCCGGCGTCTACGGTCACCCGCACGGTCGCCGGCGCCGCCGTCAACGGACTCTCAAACGTCACCGCGCATTTCCAGCGCATATAGTCCTTTCCGGGCCCTTCGGCCCCACATTGCCCCGTCTGGACCGGTCCCAGTGGCCGTATCTGCCCTATGCCATCATCTCCAGACCCGCACGGGGCATTCTGGCCGCGGGCCGCCAGCCGTCCCTCAGTGCACGCCGGAGAGATAGCCCAACTCGAGCTGGCGCGCGATGACGGCCCGGGCGGCTTCCCGGCTATCGAGATTCAGGATCGCGGTCACCGTGAGGTCACCGGCAGCAGAGCCGTTCGAGCGGGCGACGCCGGCAAGGGACTCGCCGGCTGGCGTCGTGCCAGCCAGGCCCGCCACTGTCGGGGTGATCGACCCGGCGGAGAACATGGCGGCATTCGCGGCGGTCGACGCATCCGCCACCGTGCCCAGCGCGTCCACGATCGACCCCGCGGCGGCCTTCGCGGACGCGGCCATGGTCCGCCACGCCTCCGGCAACTGCCCGCCCAGCAGCGTGATGATTTCCCCGAGACCCTCCTTCAGGACCTGCTGCGTCGAGGCCTGCTGGCCGGCGAGCTCCCCGTCGGCGGTCATCTGGTCGATCAGCTTCTGGGTGTTGTCATCGATGATCAGGCCCTTCTCCTGGTGGGCCTTGATGACCTGTTCGATGAGTGGCTTGATCTGCTTCTCGGCCTCCACCTGCGTGAAGCCCGCGGCCGTCATCTCGTGATACGCGGCCAGGCCCTGCGCCTGGAAGTCGTCCATCGCCTGCTGGTTGATCCCGCTCAGGTTGTAGGTGGCCGCGAACATCTCATTGAGGCCCGATACCTCATCGAGCAGCGGCTTGAACGTCGTCGTGAGCTCGCGCCAGCGCTGGAGCTCAGCGAACGCGGCGTTACCCGCAAAGCCGGCGGTCTGGGCGGCCGTCGCGAGACCGTCGATCGCCCCACCGACCGCCGCCACCGCGTCAACGGACGATTTACCCGAGGCGATCTCGGTGTTCATCGACTGCAGGACCATCCGGCTCAACCGGTCGAACTCATCCTGCGACTGCAGCATCGTCGCCCGGACGGCCTCCGCCTTCTGCGCCGCCTTTGCCGCCGCCAGCTGGTCGCCCGCCTGGAGGGCCGCCACCTGTTGCTGCTGGAGGGCGTCGATCTGGGCCTTGGACTTGGCAATCGAGTCCGTCAGGCCGCCGACGACGTTGACGGTCCCCGCTGCCAGCGTGTCCTGCTGGGTTTTGATGAAGGCGGCGACGTTCGCCGACTCGGTGCCGAACTGCTTGTCGAGGGCGATCAGCTCGAGCAGGCTCGACTTCGCCATCCCGGTGGCCTTGTCGATCGCCGCCGGCGCGATGACCCCGAATGTTTTGTCGAACTCGGCGCCGGCGTTCGCCACCGACAACTGGCCCGTCCCGATCATCGAGAACAGGTCATGCGTCTTACGGATCGCCAAGTCGACGCCAAACGCGACCACCCCGCCCTTCTCGGCGATGATGTCCGTGATGTGCATGAGCGTGGCCTGGACCTCGCCGCCGTACTTGGCGACATCGTCCGTGATGGTCTTCTTCAGGCCATCACTCAGTTGCACGCCCCAGTTCGCGCCGACCTGCTTGAAGATGTCCTTTCCCGTGTGATCGCCGAAGAGGACGCCGATCTCCGAAATGAGCGGACCGATCGCTGCCCCGATCGCCTGACCAATACCGGGGATCATCTTCGCGAACGACGCCGGCAGGATGCCCGCGAGCGCGTTTCCGAGGCCGCCGCCCCCCTGCATGTTGCCGTCGGCATCCTTGATGCCGACCTTGAAGAGGCTCCCCATCAGCGTGGAGCCCATCAAGGCTCCGGCCCCCTGGATCGCGCCCAACACGCCACCGCCGCCCGTCATCGCGTTTTGGATGACAGCCGGGATCTGCTGGAGGGCATCAGCCAATGAGGCGACGATGCCCTTATTGGCCTTCTCCCAGTCCAGCGTGGCCTTGAACGCCGCGTAACTCTCCCACTCGTCGATGGCGTCGAGCGCCTGTTGCGTCAGCAAGCCGCGCTCTTTCAGCGACCGTTTCCTGGCATCGCCTTCCTTTTCAATCATGTCGAACTTCGCCTGCAGCGAGTCGCCTTCCAGCTGGTCGATGATGATCCGCGTGTCGTCGTGATTCTTTTCGATGATCTTGCTGTTGGCCAGGTCGTCAGCCGCCATCCCGTGGATTTCCTTCGCCCAGCCCAGATTCATCTCGTGGGCGCTCTTCTGCGCCGCGCCGGCGGCGTCCTTCATCGCCTTCGACAGCAGCTCGTCCAGACGACTCGTCCGGATCTGATCCTCCATGTCCTTGATCTGCTGTTGCTGGGCGGGCGGCAGACTCGCAATGGTCAGGCCGAGCTCGGCGTACTTCATTCGCAGGCCGTCGACGGTCGTCCCGAGATCATGCACGATGTCCTTCGCCGGCGCGCCGGACGCGATCAGGATCCCCATCGCCGAGTGGTACTTGTCGACCTCCTCATTCAATTTCTTGATCGCGTCGTCCAGCTTCAGGCCTTCGCCGATCTTGGCGAGTGACGTCTGAAGCGCCACGCCACTCGCGGACACCCCGGACCCGAGTTCCGCAAACTTCAGAGTGAGGCCGGTCACGCTGCCCTCGAGCGCTTTGAAGATCTCTTTGTCGGTGGCGCCGTTCGCCTTCATCGTGGTAAAAGCCAACGCGAGCGTTGCCACCTCCTTATTGAGCTTCTTCATGGCGTCGCTCACGCCGCCGGCGCCGGTCTCCGCGCCCGCGAAGCCCTCCCCGACGATGATGCCCATGGCGGCATTCGTTTTTTGGGAGTCGACCCAGATCTGACGCATCCCATCGGAGACCCCGTAAAACTGTTCGCGGAGATCCTTTGCGTGTTCATTCAGATAGGCATAGGCGGCCGCGGCATCCGTGAACGCCGTGCCGGAGAGGCGCGTCGCCTCCGCGATTGCGCGTTGGTCCTGGACCTGCTGCTGCGCCTCGTCGCGCGCGCGCGCCGCGCTCTGGTTCCATAAGTCCCACGCGATTTTGAGGGCATAGACCGTCGCGGTGAGCGACGCCACGGCGATCGCGATCTGTCCGATCGGCGTGACGGCCATCCCCGCCGCACCCGCCAACCCGCTCCCGCCGATCAGGGACATGGCCGCCGCCTCCACCGCCAGCACGAATTGTCCGATCCCCGCCACCAACCCCACGAGCCCGAGGGACGCGATCGCCGTGTTCACCACCCAGATCGCCGCGGTGAGCGCACCGATCCCGATCACGACGTCGCGAATCGGCTGCGGCAACTCCTCCCAGCCGGCTTTCATCACCTTGAGGCGATCGACCGTCGCCGCCGCCAGGTCAATCACGGAGGCGGCGAATTCGCTGACATACTGGGCGGCCGTTTCGATCCAGCCGACCCACCGGGCGATCAACTCGGTCTGACTCCCGCCGAAGGCGGCCTCGAGGTGCGTGAGCACCAGATCGAGCGCGGTTCCCACAACGGGACTTTCGGCCACGGCGGCTTCGAACGCATCCACGATATTGCGGACGGTGGCCTTCGCGGCTTCGACCTTTTCCTTGAAGTCGAGGTGTTGGTGGCCCAGCTCCTCGACCTTCTTGCGCAGCCCTTCCATGATGGCCGTCTGCTTGGCCTGCAGTTCGGCCACGGTGGACGTGTGTTCGCCCGCCTCTTGCAGCGACTCCTTCAGATCCGCCAGCGCGTCCTTGCTCGCGATCGTGACCCCCAGCATGGCTAGGCCACGCGTCCGCCCGGTCTGCAGCGCCATCAGAATCTTGTCGTAGGAGTCGCTGACCTCTCCGCCTTGGATCTTGGCCAGGCTGCGCGCGGCTTCGCCGACGGTGCGATAGTCGTCGACCGAGAGCTTGAGTCCGGCCGACAGTGCGGTGTTGGCGCGCTTCTGTAAGTCGAAATCGGACACGAGGCCCGCCGTGCCTTCTCGTAAGGCCTTCAACGCCGCGACGCTGTCGACGCCAATCGACGTGTTCAGCCGATCGAAGGCGGCACGGATGTCATTGACTTCCGAGCCCCGGTCACCGAAGGCCACAATGGTCCCGGTGAGCGCCGCCACCGCGCCCGCGATTGCCCCCACGGCTAAGGTGATCTTGGTGAACCCGGACAAGGTATCGTCCGTGACCACGCCCAAACGCGCGTTGAGGTCGTCAACAGACTCCCGGAGTTTCGACAAGGCCTCGCGCGCGCCGGACGATTCACCGGTGATCAGCAGGTAGAGTTCTTCAGAGGTTCGGCCCATCACACACCTTGCAGCGCCAGCAGGACCAGCGCTTGATCCGTCGTGAGTTCACCCGCGGTTTTCATCTCGTCCACGTCGGCCGTCCGGCACCGCAGCGCGATCGCCAAGTCCATATCGAAGGCGCGCAGCGGATCCCGAATGGCCAGCATCTGCGACGGCCGCTGGCTATACCGTCTCGCGGTCCGGTCGATCAGCTGTATCAGCGGGCTCTCCGCCAGGAAACTCCCGCTCGCGAGTCGACAGACTGCGAGCCTCCTCTGCCATCCGCATGGTGGTCTTCATCACGATCTCGAGCTTCGTGTTGAGGCGCAGCCCGTCGATGTCCACACAGCCCGGCGGCACCGCGGCGCCCGGCGTGACCTGGACGATGCGCGGATCGAGCGCCACGTAGATCACCCAGTCATCGATCACGGCGCCCGCCTGGTCGAAGGTGGCGTGCATCTGATCGGCGTCGGGCAGGATGTCTTGCCAGGTCCGGATGTTGCCCACCACCGTCGTGAGGAGCGGCAAATCCAGCTTGCCGTGCGACAGTTGGGTCAACGGATCCGGAATCCGACACAGGATCGTGAGCTCACTGCCTGGGACGCTGACCTCCACGGTCGGCATCTCGTGTTCACTGAGCGACGTAGCGGTAGCGCGCATCGTAATACTCCTTCGTTGAGGTTGTGGGTGACGTCAGCGCCGGCGAAGCTCGCCCTTCGCCGGCGCCGAACGAGTGCGCTTGCGCGAGGTCCGACGCTCGCGCCCGGTGCACCATCGGGGTCTCGGGCGGTGCACGGGACGAGGAGGGAATCAGCCTCGTCCCGTGTTCAGCGCGGGCATGTCAGCCGCGCCCCGCCCGATCTTCAGAACATCACGACGTCATCCCGCCGCCGCGGCATGTCGCCCAGGTCATGGTCGCCATTGGCGATCTCGTTCCTCCGCTCCGCCACTTCCTTGTCTTCCTCGGTCTCGAGGATGCGCACGAGATCCAACCGCGCGCCGCCTTGGCGCGCCGCCAGCACGACGGCGCCGGCGACGGCGTTCGCCAGATCGTCGTGCCCGGCCGGCGGATGGTCCACCGTGTCTCGGCCGCCGCGGATCGTGCGCCGCTCGAGCGCGCCGAGCTGGGCAAAGAGCCGCGGGTGTTCGGGGAGCTCCACGCGGCCGCTGTTCATCAAGGGCAGGAGCTCGAGGTACAGCTCGCTCTTGGTCGGGACGGAGACGACGTACCCGATCCCGCCCTTGCGAAATTGTTCCCGCGGCCATTCGCCGGCGTAGCGATCGCCGGTGACCTGGCTGATGTGGTACGCGCGCAGCAGATCCACGAAACCGGCGACGGTCGTTTCCGGGCTGAAGGGCGGCCGCTGCTCGCGCACGGCATCCACCACCATGCGGCCGCCCGGCTCGGCGTGCGCGATCGCCAACGTGAACGAGTCGCGGCTCCCGCCGGAGGGGTCGACAAACGCGACGTACACCCCACTGGACAGCCAGCCGATCTCGTGGACGCCAGCGGCGCCGCGGGCCGCCTCGAGGGTCTCGGCCGAGAGGAACGATTCAATGTCCCGCCGGAACTCCGCGAAGTACTCCGCCCGCGCCCGGGCCTCATCCGCCTCGAGCGCCGCGGCGATCACGCCGGCGTCGATCGCGGGATTCATCGTCGGCGTGTCCGCTTGCCACACGAGGATCGGATCGTCGTCCTGCCCGAAGTGTTTCTTGTAGGTGGTCCACAACTCGCCGCGGCGGGCGTAGGGCGAGCTCAGCGCCAACAACAACGCGTTCGCCATGGTGGCCATCGCCGGGCGCAGCGCAGCCAGGATCTCGGTGTCCGGGTTCGCCGCATCGTCGGTGCGCCAGAAGGCAATCTCGTCGCCGCAGGCGGCCACGACGGTCCGGCCGCGAATCGACCGGAACGCGGCGGTGTGAACCTCAACGTCGATCCCGTTCGACAACTCGATCCGCTCCGCCAGCGGCTCGCCGACGATCTCCTGCTGGAGCATCGGGACCATTCGCAGGAACGCGACGATGAAGTTGAACACGACCTTCGCCTGGCTGCGCGTCGCCGCGAGCACCATCATCACACCGCGCTCGCCCGGCGCGAGGTGGTACCGGCGGAACAATGCGAGATACACGACGATGAGCGCCACGATCCGCGACTTCCCGCCGCGGCGCCCCACGACCAGCCAGGCCTCACGCGCCGGATCCGCGGGGGGTGACGTGCGGCCCGTCGCGGATCGGTAGATCTCGAGGTCCGACGCGTCCATTGGCAACCCGAAGAGCGCGGCGAGGAACACGCGCCACGCCCGCCAGGAAGGGCTGCAGAATTCCGGGAAAAAATCCCGGACCATCTCGAGGATCGTGCGACCAGGCGTCACGCGCGTTACTCCGCGGGCTCGAACCGGATCAGCGTGTAGTGCCCCGTGAGCGTGACGAGGATCTGGCCGTCCGTCGTGATCGCCTCTTCGGCCGTGCCCACCACCAGGTCTCCGGAGGTGTCCGCTTTCACCAGCTTGCCGGCGGCGCCGCACTTCAACGGATCACCTGCCGCCACATCGCCGCCGAAGCGCCCGTCGACGTTGGCGCGGGCCGTGCCCAAGCGCCGCACCACCACCGAAGCGGGGTCCACTTCTTCAACCACGATGCCGACGGCGCAGCCGTCCGCCTCAGCCGTCACCACGACGCCAGCGCCCGGCGCCCGCACGACGGCTTCCTGCTTCCGCACGCGGGTCCCGACCATGAACGCCGCATCCCACACGCCGAATTCAGCACAACTTGCCATCTTGTCCGTCCTCTCTGTTAAAGCGCCGCGGTCTGCGCAGCGCGATATGCACCAGCCATCCGATCGTCTCAGCGTCGCCGTGTCAGCTTCGAGTGGTCGCGAGCACGCTACCGATCGGCACCGCGCCGGCGCGATAGCGCTCGTATAATTCCGGCCGCTCGGAAAACACCTTTGCGATCGCATCCTCCTCGCTCATGTCGGGGTGGCGCCGGCGCGTCTCCGCGGTGAGTCGCAGGAGTTCATCGCCATGCGTGACCATCGTCTTTCGGGCGCAGGCCTCCACATGGGCGACCAGCCGCGCCGGGATTGAGACGGGGTCCATCCCCTGCAGGAAGGGTCGATTGGTGATCGCGATGGCCAGCAAGGCGCAGCCGATCTTGTCGCCCGTGGGCGTGGTGAAGGCACGGTGGAACTCGGGGCTGATGCACCGGTATTCCCGGTCGCGAATCGCCTGCGTCGCCGCGGGTGTCCATTCCACCAGCGCCCAGAGTTCCGAGTCGGATTCGCGCAGCTCGAGCTTCTTCACCGTGCCGGCGGCCTTGCCCGTCTCCGGGCCATCGGCGATCGCCGAGCCGTGTTCGTAGTCCGCAATCAGCGACGTGGGCGGGATGGGCCAGCGACCGTCGTTGAAGTTCGCCGCCATCTCCCGCAGCATCTCGGACGTGATGCTGAAGCGCCCAATGTCCGCGCGCTGGAAGTCCTCACCGGTGGCCGCTACCTGGATCCACGACTCCGCGAAGCCGGCCGCGACGTCGGTCAGCGTGTACCGGCCGAGCTCCGGCAGACTACTCAGGGTGAAGATCGACGCTCGAAGATCCTCAAAGTTGCGTGCGAGCATATGCTGTCCTTCCGTATGTGATGAGTCGTTTCCGCGCGCCCGTGCCCGTGGGCCTATTGCTCCCGCCGCAGCGCCATCGGTGAACCTGGACGCGGCGGCCGAGCCGTCAACTCCTCGTGACTCACCGCGTCGATCGGCGTCTCCCGCAGGCCGCCATGTCGCGCGACGGCCGATCGGCGCACGTCGGCTTCCATCTTCCGCAGGCCTTCGAGTTCGCGCTCCCGCTGCCGCGCGTCGTCCTCGGTCTCCGCGGGTGGCCGATCCCAACGGTCCATCACGCTTTGCAGCGCCGCTGACTCGGGATCCGCGGGCGACGTCGCCCGCGCCGGCGTCTCAGCGACCGAACGTGTGTCGCGATCGCCAAGCGGCCGGTTGTCGATGCCGAGCTCGCGCTGCAACGCCTTCAGCTCATCGACGGCCGCGCGCCACGGGGCCGGGATGGACGGCCGCGCGTGATGCACCATCGTCCGCACGCGGCGCTCGTTCCACGAGCCGAAGGCCGACAGCGAAAACACCGTGCCCCGATACTTCGGACCACCAAACACGCCGTCCAACGTATTCCGCAACGCCTCGCGCTGGCGCATCAGGACATACGCGCGCTCAAGCACCTCGAGCGAACAGCCCGGAAGGCATTCATCAAGCGCCACCGTGAAGCGGCGCCCCAGTGCCTCGTAGTCGTCGGCGAGCTCCACCGAGAGGGCGCCGGCCTGGACGCGCGCAGCGTGCGTCTCGCGCAGCTCCGCCTGTTCGATGGCGGCGCCCAACAGAGCCAGGTCCCGATCGCACGCCGCGATCTCCTGCTCAACAGCAGCCAGGCGCTCACGGGCCCCGGGTTCGTCCGCGGCGGCAGGCAGCACCAGTTCTCGCCAGCGCTTCTGATGCCCCTTGAGCGTCGTCGTCACGTCCGCCACCCGCTGCCGCAGCGCCTTCGCCGTCGGGACCGAGCGGGGTTCCTTATCCGTGTTCTTGCCCATCACTTCGCCTCCGATGCGCCCGCGGGCGCGTTCACGTAGTCTGCGAGCCGACCAACCGACCTCTGTCGGCGTTCAAGTCCAAGGAGTGAATCGATACCTTGAGCGGTCCGAATCAGCGCCTCGAGCCGCTGCAGCCAGGCCGTGCGGAGACGGCCGCGGCGATCGGTCAACCCGTGCAACTCGAGCGCGCCGTCCACCTGGAGAATGCGGCGGTGAATCCGGCTTCGGTATTCCAGCAGCGAGCGGCGGCGCGTGGAGATGTCCGCCTGATCACCCTCGTCCGTGAGTTGGCCGTCCATGAAGTCCTCGACTTCCGTACGGAGGGCATCGAACGGCGCGGGGTAGTCACGCGTCGACCGTTCCCCCGTCTTGACTGCGCCCATGTTCGCCGGCAGCCAGGCGCCGCACTTGCCACAGCGATCACCCGCGCCGACAGGGGAGGCGCACCGGGAACATACTGCGCTGTCAGGCGTCGACCGTTCCCCGACAATGAGGTGTACCGTCTCAAGCGCGGAGGTCTCCCGAACCTGTGTTCCGTCAGTTTCAGCCGATAAACACGGCACGGTTTCACCCGCTGTGATCGGAGTGTGATCGGATTCCTGGCTCATCGCTCGCCCATGCCCTTCTGCCGCTCAATGAAGGCATCAAGATCAGGCCGGTCAATCAGAACGCGCCGGAGATTCTTCCGCGCCCGATCGCCTTCCCTCGGTCGTAGCGGCGGGAGATTCACGACCGGCAGGTATTCGGCGAGCACCCAATCGCGAATCGTCCAGTAGCTCACGCCGAGATAGGCCGCCGCCGCCCGCAAGTCGAGCAGCCGCGGACCGCCGCCCACCGATTGCGGCTTTCTGAACGCCGGTTCAGGGCCTGACTCGGCGTCGGCGTTTTTCTTATGCCCTGGTCCCACCCCTCCAGCCCGGACAGACACCGGACAGACACCCCCTAAAGGGGGGTGGTTGTCTGTCCGGTTGTCCGGGCGACAGGTGTCCGGCCTGTCCGGGACAGGTGTCCGGGTCATGCGGTCCGCCTTTCAACAAGGCTGATGCGCTCCCGGCCGTCGGTGCTACCAACGCGGGTGAAGGCGCGGTTCCTGCTCCGAAGGACGGTCCTGCTGATGGTTTCGGGCTTCTCGCCTATTTCATCAGCGATCTGTGCGATGGTGAGCGGGCCGCGTCGGAGCAGGCTCATCATCTTCTGGGCGCACGTGAGTTTCACAGCCAGGGAGTCGTCCCGGGCGATGTCCGCGTGACTGAACTCGATCTGGTCATTCGTAAAGCGCACGGCGTAGCCCGTCGGCGCGAGGATGGGCCCGGTATTCGCTTTACGGTGGAACAGGCCGACCGTGACCGTCGACGCGTCGGCGGTGTCCTCGGAACGCTTGATGAACCAGGTCGACCGAGATCCGTTGTGCCAGAAGATCGAGCCGAACGGTTGCTGATCGCCGGTCTCCGCCTTCGTGGTATGGGCGATGAGGAGGCTCCCGACGTCCAGGCTGCGCAGCGCTCGAAAGAAGCTGGCGGCGCTTTCGGCGGCTTCCGGCGGGCCGTCGGTGGCGAAGGCGACGGAGTCAATCACCAGATAGGTCACGGCGAGCTCGCGAATGAGCCGCCGGAGGCGATCGGCTTCATGCGTGAGGGCCCGGTCACAGCGCACGTAGTAAACGCGCTCCGGCATCTGGTCGACCCCGAAGATCCGCTGCAGGCGCGCCCGATGCTCACTCCCGTCGAATTCCCAATCCGCCCACAAGACGGCCTGCCCGCGCAGCGCCAGCCGACCCACCCAATACAAGGCCATGAGACTCTTGAGCGCGCCGCCCATGCCGAAGATGGTCAACGGATGGCGCGCCAACAGCGGAACGCCGTCGATCGTCATGGCCGCGTCTTCGGGCGCCAGCATGGGGAGATCCCGGAGGCGGACGGCGGGTTGCCCGGCGCGTTCTTCCGCAATCACGCGTTGACAGAACCGTTCGATCAGGCCGACCCAGTCAAACTGGCCGTCGGTCTGCGCCCGTTTCGCGAGGTGCACGGCGCGTTCCTGTCGGGCGCGTTGTGATGAGAGGTTGAGATCCGCGATTGAGAGGGTGCCGTCGCTCGACACGCGCTGCGCGCCTGGCAGGTCACACCGGACGGTGAGCTCCCCGATCAATTCCTCGAACTTCCGACGGAGGCGGTCCACCTCGAGCACGACGCCGACTTCCGGGATCTCGAGGCGGAAGGCTCCATCGCCGCACCGGGTGAAGTCGGCGGTCATGTGGTGGATTTCCCCCGCACCGCGGCCGCGGTGTATCGGCGCAGCTCCGCGCGCGCGTCCGCCAGCGACTCGCTCAGCCGGCGATTGCGTTCAGCCAGGTCGTGCGCAACGTGGAGCGCCGCCGACAGAAGCTTCCGGTAGAGGTGCTCATCGGCGTTGACCTGACTCGCGAGCTGAACCGCGTGGGCTTCGCCGGCCGCCAGGCGATCGATCGCCCAGTGTTGGATGGAGGTCGGCGAGCAGGATGAAGATGGAGCGGGCATGGTCACGCGGTTCGCGTTGTCCGCCGCCGAATGCGCGCGGCGTACCGTTGGAGATCGTCTATTCGCAACAGGCGCACACCGCCGGCCGTGCGCGCGGCTACGGCGCATCGTCCTTCATTGGTCGCACGCACGATCGCGTGCGGATGAACGTTGAGGAACTTGGCTGCTTCAGCGACTAGATAGAATCGCTCGACCATGTGTGCTCTCCCACTCGATTACTCATCAAGGAGAACACACGGCTTGGCGAGAAATATCTGGGGGTGTATTAAAGACTCACGGGCGTGAAGAAGAATCACCGGGTAGATTTTCCTCTACGGAGTTGAGGCCCGATCGCGAATCGATTGCACTGGTACTTCCAGCCGAGCAGCGCGTCGGCAATTACATGCGGCGGAGCATCCCACGAGATCCCGACTCGTCTCCAGTCGCTTCTAATCGTCGTCACCGACTCCCTCAGAAACGTCGCCGCCAGACCCACGAGCTGCTGTTGGCGGGTCCCGGCATCGCCTTCCGTTTGAAGTCTGATCACTTGTATCTGGCGCTGGAGCGGGAGCCGTTCAGCGCGAATACGTTCAAGAGTGTCTTTGGTGATCGAGCGTTTAGGTCGACCAACGGGTTTTGCCCAAGGGTTGAAGAGTAGAGCGGAGATGGCCGCACGGCCGCGCGCGCCGAGGCGTCGTTCCTCGTCGGTTGGATCCACCCAGATCCTGCCGGACGTGTCTAGACCGGGCCATCCGTGGAGACACTTCTGTGTTTCGAGCAGGAAGGCGAGCGCATAGCGCGCCATAGGATTGAAGTTGGGAAACGGAGGGTTACGCGTTCCGTCCCTCATACCCCGCTCAATCACCTTGAGAATCTTCAGGTAAGAGCTGCGATCGAACGCCGCATCAGCATCCGGCGATGGTGCGGCAAGCCACTCGATGTCTTCTCGCCAGCGATCGACGATGGGTTGCTGGTCGGCCTTGCGCTTCACACCGCCTCCTGTCGCAGTGTCCTGAGGAAGAAACAGCGGCAGGCGTTCAGGACAACGCTCTTCGGGCTGCAGACCCTAGCCGCCATAGTCAGTATGCGCCGACTTCTATCTGACTGGGACCGGCCCAGCGCCTCCCAGCGCTTCCCGGTGTGCTATCCGGTGAGCCGGTCCCAAGACGTCCCGAGTGTGATCAGAACTGTGCACAAAGTCAGTCCTAGAGTCATCATCCGCCACCCAACAGTAACCAAGTTCGCGCGCGGATCCGCGTTCGAAACATGCGAATTCAGGCCGGAAACTGGGCCGTGTCGAGCCCTGCAAAACCTCCATTCTCCGGTTCAAATCCGGACGGCGCCTCCAATCTTCACTGATGTCGCCCGCACCATCGGCGGGCTTGGCCTCCGCGCTGCTCAGGCGTAAACTGAGCCTATGTCCACCGACGAATTACTCGCGGCGGCCCTCAGATTGTCTCGGTCCGAACGTGCACGGTTGACCGAGGAGATGTTGGCGAATTTCGACGAACCCGCCGACCAGGTCGCAGCCGGCTGGGCAGAAGAACTGGAACGCCGATCCCGCGAAGTCAGGGAGGGACGGGTCGAGGCGCAGGACTGGCAAGCGGTCCGCGAGCAAGTCACACGAGATCTGGGACTGCGGCGTGCGGCTCGACTTTCATCCTGACGCTGTAGCAGAAATTCGCTCTGCGGCGTTCTGGTACGGTGAGCGCCGAGATGGACTCGGGGACGAGTTCGTCGACGACGTCGACCGTATCGTCGTCCATCTCCTGGATTTCCCAACTACGTTTGCCTCATGGCCAGGTTTGGCCGACCCCCAGCGGCCGATTCGACGCGCCTTGGTGAGTCGATTCCCGTACGCGATTGCGTTTGAGACCTCGGAGCAGGCCGTGCTTGCTCTTGCCGTGGCGCACGCCAAACAGCGGCCGCTCTACTGGCTCAAGCGCGCGGAACGGCCGCTTGGTTGACAGTGCGGTGCGCGCCCCATCCCTGGTGTTGAGATGGGCGTTCGACGCCACTCGGCTGTGGCACGACTCCGGGTGTCTAATGAGGGTGCGAGGCCAGTCGCATGATACGCGCGGGGAGCGTGCTGACCGCTGCAGGGGCACTCCTGCTGTTGGCTGGTCTGTTTCTCGCATGGCGATCCGTCATCGACGTCGGTGCGCTTCCATCCCCCACAACACCGGATTGGCGGGCCGACGACGCGGAACCCGAGCACGTTCCAACGGGCCACGGCGAAGCACCTCGGACATTCAATGAGATGGTTCGCCAAGCCGACGCCGTGGGCATTGTGAGAATGGACACTGCCGACGCGGATGAGATCACAGGTCAAAAGCGCGACGACTTCGACTTCACGGGGTTCCAGTTCACGGTCGTCCAACCCATTGCGGGAGATCTGCACGGCGGGGAGCAAGTTGTCATCTGGCGTCAATACCGTCCGTTGGCCGAAGCGTGGGCCGTCTACGACAATTCAGGGCCCCAGCCGGTCCTTATGGAGCAACGGTGATGAGACCCCGAAAGAAGCGGACGCTGGACTCGTTCGCGACCGTCGTGGGCCGCGCGTTGCGCAGGGCGGGCGTGTCCGCCCGGAAGACGGCCCGCATGCACGGCACGAAGATCTATGTGTGGAAGGACGGCAAAGTGGTCGCGGAGAAGCCGTGAACCGCGCCCCGGTGACGTCGTCCAATGCCGGCAAAGACGCCGCGGCTGCTCGGCCACTTGGATTCGCTGTCGTCGCCGTCCTGTTCGGACTCATGTTCCTTGCATCGGCGTCTATCGGCGATCAAAGCGGGAACAGGAAGGGAAATGTTGGGTACGGCGGCGCTCTCGCTGCCGATGGGGTTCCGGTCGACATATATCCGTTGCGGATATATGATAGTGCCATGGCGAAGATGGACTCAGCCAACGCGCCCCTCACCCCAGCGGTGCTTCATATCCTCCTTGCACTTTCCACGCAGGAGCGGCACGGTTACGGAGTCATGAAGCAAGTTGAGGCTGATTCGCACGGAAAGGTGAAGATGGGACCGGGGACGCTCTACGGGTCGATTGCCCGCATGATTGAGGCCGGATTGATACGCGAGAGCGACAAGAAGACAGACCCGACAATGGATGACGAGCGGCGGGTCTATTACAAGCTCACCGGCCTCGGCCAAGAAGCGCTCGCGGCGGAATTGGATCGATACCGCGAGGTCGTGGCGGTCGCCAGGCGCAAGACATGTTCGCCCGGCACATACGCATATGGCATGTGAACACGCTATGGCGCGATACAGGAACCTGTATGCACGACTGCTTCGTTTCTATCCGAAGCCGTACCGCGAGCGCTTTCAAGAGACGATGGAACAGACCTTCAACGACATCTGTCGCGAGCGCGCCGCGGCGGGGCGAGGAATACTCGGTCTTGCAGTCTGGCTGTGTGCCGAGACGGCTGAGGGCATTATGAGGGAACACGTCGAAGCTGTGACCATGCGAAACAAGGGCATTGTCCGTGCGGCGCTGGTGACGGCTGGCATTCTACTGATTCCGTTGTGGGGGAACACCTATGTCGATGGGTGGAACTGGCACTGGTACTCGTTCGTGCTTGCCGCCGCCTTCGTGTTCAGTGCCGCCCTGACGTACCAACTCGTGGTCAAAGGCATGAGCAACAAGGCATACCGAAGCGCTGTAGGTCTTGCCGTGGTAGCCGCCTTCGCCCTCACCTGGGGGAACAGAGTCCTTGCAGCCGACGAAAACCCAGCCAACCTGATGTATGTCGGGGTGGTCGTCATCGGTGTCATCGGGGCGGCCATATCGCGCCTCCGGGCGCGCGGAATGGCGCGCACATTGTTCGTAACGGCGGTCGCTCAAATGCTGATGCCCATCATCGCGCTTGTCTTCTGGAAGACCAATCTTGCACTCGGAAGGGCAGTGCCCGTGATTGGCCTGAACGGGCTGTTCGCCATGCTCTTCGTGGCGTCGGCATTTCTGTTTCACCGCGCGGCGCGTACGCACACATAGGATGAGCGCCACGTACGACCGCCATTCGAGATGCGAAGGTGCGCCCCCTGGCGGTCGTCCCCACGGGGTCCCCGCGCCCTCGTGAACTGCGTGAGATACGTGACCTTCGCGAGTCCACGATCCCCACGCGTTACGCAGGTCTTCCCGCTTTCGGCCTGATTCGCGAGATCGTCCAAGGCGGCCTGGTCCGTCTGCAAAACCTTCATTCTCCGGTTCAAATCCGGACGGCGCCTCCAATCCCCGAGGAAACAGACGTCGCGGCGACGGGAGACGGCGGCGCCGCGCGACGCAGTATACTTGGCCCACTCGCCGGGGCACGCCAGTTTCGAAACCGTGCGCGCCACCGCGGCGCTCCGCTGTAGAAGGGAGGCCAACCGTGGGGTTGCGGACTCTCGCGGCTGTCTCGTTGCTAGGAACGGCCGGTGCGTTGCTGGAGGCAACAGCGTGCAACGCGTCTGCGCCGTCTCAGCCCACACCGACGATGTACACATTGAGCGTGACGCTCGCCCAAGGACACGAACTCAGCGGGCCCTACGTGGCGACGTTGAGCGGGCCGAACGGCTTTGCGTGTGTGATGAACCAAGGGCAGAAGAGCGTCAGTTGTCCCGTGGCGTCGTTCACGTCAGGAACGGTCGTCCCAATCGTGGTGACCATCACGGTGCCCGCCGTCGCGAACGACGTGCCCATCTGGGCTACGTCTGGCTGCGACTCGGTGAACGACAGCAGGAACACGTGCACCGTACTGATGAACTCGAACAAGACCGTGACGATCCAGGCTGGTGTGACGTAGTCCACGCGCCATGCAAGGCGCGCGGCTGGCCGGATGTCGTCAGAGACCGATCCTCATGACTATCAGGACACCACTTCGCGCGCTGTTGGTTGTCGCGTTGGGAGCGATCGTGCCGGCCGTCGACTGCACGTCGTCTCCCGGCGCCCACACCGTCACGGACGGCACCGTCATCGAAGACGTCACGCTGATCTCGCCCGAACGGCCGGCGCCGCTCGCGCACGCCAGCGTCGTCATCCGCGACGGGCGCATCGCGGAGATCGGAACCAATATCGTAGCGGGGCAGGGTGCCGCGCGGGTGGACGGTCGGGGCCGATACCTGACCCCCGGCCTCATTGACTCCCACGTGCACGTTGGCAGCATGGGCCCGCTCGACGATGGCGCAATCGCGGCCCATCCGGAACTGCTCCAGGCGTATCGGGCTCAATTGCCTCGATCGTATCTGGCGTTTGGGTTTACCACGCTCGTCGACCTCAACCTCTCGGCCGGGGCACGCGAGTGGTTCGAGGCCGCGCCGGCGCATCCCAACCTGTACTCGGCCGGACGAGCCGTCAGGGTCGCAGGTGGGTATGGAGCCTTCGGGCCGATCGGGAACACCACAGACGCGGCCGCCGCGAACGTCGTCTACGAATCTACTCAGGCGAAGAACTGGCCCCCGTCGATCGACCCGAGGGATTTCACACCGGAACGAGCCGTTGCGCGCGTGGTGGCTGCGGGTGGCATCTGCGTAAAGGTGTTCGTCGAACCTGGGATGGGCGGCGCGGCACACTGGCCGGTGCCAAGCACCGCGACGCTCGCCGCCCTTCGCGCGGAAACACGACGCGGCGGGCTGCCGCTCGTCGTGCACGCCAACGGCGTTGACGCATGGCGCGCGGCCATCGGCGCGCATGCGGACGTCCTCGCGCATGGCCTCTGGCACTGGCCGGGCGATCAACTCGGGACCACGCCGCCGCGAGAGGCCGTGGACGTCATCCAGTCGGCGGCTCGCGCCGGCATTCGCGTGCAACCGACGCTGCAGGCGGTCTACGGCGACCAGACCATCTTTGACGCGTCCATTCTCGACGATCCGCGCTTACTCGACGTCTATCCCGGGGCACTGATGACGTACCTCAAGGGCCGCGAGGCCCAGAAGGCTCGGCTGGCCATCGCCGATGAGTACCGGCAGGCGATCAAGGGTGCGCTCGGACCGGCGGCGCCCGACCCAGCGAGGGTCATGTCGATCGCGCCGGCTCGTGCGACGGCGACGCTGCGCCTGATGCTGCAGGAGCGCGTGAAACTGCTCTTCGGCACGGACACGCCATCGAACGAGGGCATTGGCAACCCGCCTGGCCTCAATGGCCGACTTGAACTGGCGCGGTGGGCCGAGGCGGGTGCTCCGCTGGCGGGCCTTCTGCGCGCCGCCACGCTCGACAACGCCGTGGCGTTCGGCCTGTTCCGGGAACTCGGCACGATTGAAGTAGGGAAACGGGCCGACTTGCTGCTGCTGGGAGCAGATCCACTCAAGGACGTCGCCGCATTCGACCGAGTCGAGACGGTCTTTGTCGACGGCAAGCCGCTCTCCCGGGCGTCGCTGCTGCCGGCGCGATAGTCGGACCGCGCCGCCCTCGAAGGCGCCGCTGAGGCCTCGGTGAGACTCGCCCACGTACATTCGGCTCCCCGCCGAGCAGTGTTCAGAATTGCACACACACCCCGTCAGGACTCGTCTACTGTCATTCAATACGAGTCGAACGCAACGGAAGGGGAGTCGCATGATTACCGTCGGACTGGCTGACGACCATACGGTCGTGAGGCAAGGGCTGCGGCTTTTGCTGGAAACGGATCCGGAGTTTGCCGTCGTCGGAGAAGCCGCAAACGGGACCGAGGCGCTCGCATTGGCGAAACGCCTGAAGCCCGACGTGCTGATCCTCGACCTGATGATGCCCAGTCCAGACGGGCTCGAGGTCACGCGGAGGCTCTCGCAACTGAAACTGCGCACCCGGGTGATTGTCCTCACGATGTACGGAGACGATGCATTCGTCGTGGACGCGCTCAAGGGCGGCGCGGCTGGATTCCTCGTGAAAGAGTCGTGCGGCACGGAGCTCTTCGACGCGATCCGCGCGGCGGCTGCGGGCCGGCGATACTTGAGCCCCGGGATTGCCGAGACCGTGGAGAAATGGGAAGCGGTTCATCCTGCCCGCGCGCGCGTGCGCAAGGCCGTGAGATCGCGGCATCGGTCGTTGCCAGCCGTCTAACACCCGTTCGGAAATCAGAGGACGAACTGCCGTGCCCACAGCAAAACCCCGGCGACGCGGACGCGTCGATAGAGGCCTGAGAACCAGGAAAGAGATTCCGAAAGTGCCGACGGGCATTGCCGGCCTGGACGAGGTGCTCGGTGGCGGCGTGCCGGCCGGGCGTGTGACCATTCTCAGCGGGGGCGCCGGGAGCGGCAAGAGCACGATGGGCTTGCAGTGCCTGCTGCACGGCGCCGCCGCCGGCGAACCGGGCATTCTGGTGATGTTCGAGGAGCGGGCGGCAACCGTGCGCCAGGACGCGTTGAGTCGGGGCTGGGATCTCGCGAGGCTCGAGAAGCAGAACAAGCTCTATCTGATGGACGCCCGGCTGGATCCGCATGCGGTTATCGCCGGCGAGTTTTCGATCCAGGGCCTGCTGGCCATGCTCGACCATCGGATCACGGCCATGCACGCCAAGCACGTGGTCATCGATGCGGTGGACTCGCTCCTGCATCTGTACGACAACGCCATACGCGAGCGTCACGAGTTGTACGCGCTTCATGAATGGCTGCTCGACCGGGGCGTGACCACCATCATGACCGTCAAGGCGCCCCAGGCAGAGGAGACGCTTTCGCGGTATGCGTTCCTGGACTTCATGGCGGACTGCGTGATTCACGTGGACCAGCGCGTGACGGCACAGATTGCGACACGACGATTGAGGGTGATCAAGTACCGCGGCTCGGGATACGGTCGCAATGAGTACCCGTTCGTCATCAACGAGACGGGCATCAACATCATCCCGATGACCGGCAACGTCCTGGAGCACCGTCCCCCCGGAGAGAAGGTGTCGAGCGGCACGCCCTGGCTGGACGACGCGCTCGCCGGCGGTTTTCGACGGGGAGCCTCCGTCCTGATCGCGGGGACCGCCGGGGCCGGCAAGACGACGCTCGCCTGCCTGTATTCCCGGGCCGCCTGCCTGCGCGGCGAACGAGTGCTGTACCTCAACTTCGAGGAATCCCCTGAAGCCATGGTCAGCAACATGCGTGGGCCTGGTCTGGCCCTGCAGCCGCTGGTCAAGAAAGGGAGCCTCCAGATTCGGTCGTACCTGCCGGAGGCGATGGGGGTCGAGGAGCACCTGTTCTATTCTCTGAAAGACCTGACTGAGTGCCAACCCGCCAGCGTCGTGATTGACGCGATCTCGGCCTGCAGGCGCATGGGGTCCGAGCAGGCCGCCTTCGAATACCTGATGCGGATGTTGAATACCTGCAAGGATCGGGGCATTTCGTCGATCTGCCTCAACCAGAGCGCGGGCCATAACGTGATCGACGACGTCAGCGGGATTGGCATTTCGTCGCTCATCGATACCGTGGTCTTTCTGCGCCATCAGCAGGTTGGCGCCGCCATGGTGCGCCAGATGATCGTGATGAAGGCCCGAGGGTCGTGGCATTCGGAACAATTTCATGAATTCCGCATCACCGATCGAGGCCTCGATCTGGTGAAGGCCGGCGCCACCCTGTGACCGATACCAGTCCACGAAACACGATGGGGAAGGCGCGCAAGCGCCCGAAGCGGCAGGGCGCGCCGCCTGGAGGGGACTCGCACGTCTTTGAACTCTTCGTGGCCGGTCGCGAGATCAATTCTGCCCAGGCCCAGGCGAATCTCGTCCGGCTCTGCGAGGAGCATCTCAAAGGACGGTACGAGATTCACACGGTGGACGTCTTGAAGAGCGCAGATGCGGCCTACAGGCACAACGTCATCGTGACGCCCACGCTGATCCTGAAACGGCCCCTGCCGGCGATCAGGGTGTACGGCAACTTGAGCGATTCCCGGCAGGTCCTCGCCGCACTCGGCCTGGCGGGTGGGCGATGAGGCGCCGGCCCCTCCGCCAGCGGCAGGGCGAGATCACGGGGGAGCAGGGACTGGCGCGCGCCCTGAGAACCCACCAGGTGGACGCGATCGTGGGCGAGCGCGACATCATGCTCGTGCGCCTGAAGCGGGCAGAGGACGAGCTCGAGATGTCGAGGGATCAGGTGCGAGCCCTCGCCGCACACCTGTTGTCGGTGCGCGATAGCGAGAGGGCCGCGATCGCACGTGAGATTCACGACGAATTCGGGCAGGCACTCACGAGCGTGCAACTGGGATTGGCGTGGCTGTTGCGCAATCTGGCGTCGGGACAGCGGCCGTTGCAGATGAAGGCCAGGGCGCTGCTGGATAGCACGACGGGGTTGATCCGCTCGGTGCGACACATCACGGTGGAGCTGCGGTCCGGCACGCTGCACGAACTGGGCATCGTCAAGGCCGTGCACGCGATGGCGAGGGGATTCAAGGACAGTGCCGGGATTCCATGCGGGTTCAGGACGAATGCGGCAGGAGTGGCGTTTGACCGGCAGGCGTCCGCGGGGGTGTTCAGGATTGTCCAGGCCGCGTTGACCAATGTCGCCCGACACGCGCGTGCCTCTCGGGCGGCGGTTGCGCTCATCGCGAACAAGGGAGACCTGATTGTCAGGGTGAAGGACAACGGGAAGGGGATCAGCGCGAAGCTGGTCGACAGTCGGCACTCTCTTGGCATCATCGGCATGCGGGAGCGTGCGCGTGCGCTTGGGGGCTCGTTCACGATCGCACGCGCGAAGGACGGCGGGACGGTGTTGACGGCGCGGATTCCTCTCTCCCGGGCCATCACCGAGATCGCCACGGGGGCGTGACGCACGACGTATACCAGCTATGAGCGCACTGGATCGGAAGACAGAATTCAACGTTGAGGCCTTTCTCAACTCGACGGGAACGGCGAAGACCATCGTCGCCTATCGGCGAGGCGCGGCCATCTTCACGCAAGGCGAGCCGGCTACGCACGTGCTGTACGTCCGGAGCGGCAATGTGAAGCTGTCGGTGATTTCGAAACCCGGACGAGAGGCGATCGTGGCGATGCTGGGCCCGGGAGAGTTCTTCGGCGAAGGATGCCTCGCGGGCCAGTCCACCCGCATTGGCAGCGCGACCGCGGTGAGCGACTGCAACATCCTCCTGGTCGAAACGAACGGGATGCTGACTCTGCTGCATCAGGAGTCCGCCCTGTCGGACCGGTTCATCTCGCACGTGCTGGCCAGGAACATCCGCGTTGAAGAGGACCTGATCGACCAGTTGTTCAATTCCAGTGAGAAGCGGCTGGCGCGGATGCTCCTGCTGCTGGCCCGGTACGGCAAGGCCGACTGTCCCGTTCGGGCGGTGCCGATAGTGTCGCAGGAGACGCTCGCCGAGATGATCGGCACGACGCGCTCGCGGGTGAACTTCTTCATGAAGAAGTTCCAGCGGCTCGGGTTCATCGACTACTCGGACGGGCTCAAGATCAACAAGTCGCTGCTGACGGTCGTGCTGCACGACTAGTCAGGAGCCATTGCCGCTGGCTGGTCGGCGAACGTCGACAGGATAGTGGTCAGAATCAGTCCAGTCACCACCCTCCTTGACATTCACAGGGGGGTTGGCAACCCGGAAAACACATAGGACATCGGTAGGAATATCACGCCCTTCCGGATGAGACTCCACTCGCGCAAAAGTGATAACGTAATGTCTTGGTAGGCTTTAACCCCGTTCGCTGGCTACTTCCCCCGCCCCCGCTGCCACGCCGGACGTCACCTTCAGGAATTCCTATGAATGTGCTCGTGCTTAACTGCGGTTCATCCTCCGCGAAGTTCGCCGTCATCAATCCCGATACGTCCCGTGAAGAGATTTCCGGGATCGCCCAGCGTCTCGGATCCCCTGAGGCGAGCCTGGACTGGAAGCTCAACGGCACCAAGGGCTCGCGGGCGATGCCTGGCGCAGGCCATGAGGAGGCCTTGCGGGCGGTGGCCACGGCGCTCGCGGAACACGGCCTGCTCGACAATCTGGTCGGCGTCGGCCATCGCGTTGTCCATGGGGGCTCGAAGTTCTCGGGCTCGATGGTGATTTCGCCGGAAGTGGTCGCCAGGGTGGAGGAGTGCGTCCCGCTCGGGCCGCTTCACAACCCGCCAAACTTGATTGGTATCCGGCTGTCCCAGGAGCTGTTTCCGAAGTTGCTCCAGGTGGCGGTCTTCGACACGGCGTTTCACCAGACGATGCCGCCCGTGGCGTTCACCTATCCGGTGCCGCATGCCTGGCTCGACCATCACGGCGTCCGGCGGTACGGGTTCCATGGCACGAGCCATCGGTTCGTGGCGCAGCAGGCACTCGTCCAGGCGGGGCTGCCGGCTAATGACCACGCGCTGGTGACCGCGCACCTCGGGAACGGCTGCTCCTGCGCGGCGGTGCGGAACGGCCGCAGTGTGGACACGACGATGGGCCTCACGCCGCTCGAAGGCGTCATGATGGGCACGCGCAGCGGGTCCGTCGATCCCGCGATCATCGGTCACGTCGCCGGCGCCCTGGGCCGGCCGGCCCAGGAGGTTCTCGACGCGCTCAACAAGAAGTCGGGCCTGCTTGGCGTGTCGGGTCTTTCGAACGACATGCGGACCATCGAAGTGCAGATGGGAGAGGGCAACGAACGCGCCCGGCTGGCGTTCGACCTGTTCTGCTACGTGCTGGCGAAGGCGATCGCGGGGCTCGTTGTTCCGCTCGGCCGCCTGGATGCGCTGGTGTTCACCGGCGGGATTGGCGAGAACTCCGTGGCGGTGCGCGCACGGACGGTGGAGCATCTCGGGTTCCTGGGCCTCACCATCGATCCGGCGGCCAATGCCACGCACGGGCGCCAGCAGCAGGGGCGCATCACGAAGGAGGCGCGGCCCCAGGCCGTTGTGGTCGCCACCAACGAGGAACTCATGATCGCGATCGATACCGCTGCACTCGCGAAACAGCAATAGCCCCTCGTCCGAGATCCAGATGTTGTCCGGGAGGAATCCGTGCCAGCTACCGTTCTTGTTGCCCCAGCCGGCCGACGCGTCGGCCTGACGACTGCGTGCCTGGGAATCGTCCGCGCGCTTGATCGCCAGGGCCTTCGCGTCGCCTTCATCAAGCCCATTGCCAACCGTGAAACCAACCTGTCTGCCACGCTGCTGGAGCGCGGTGCCCACATCCCGCCGGCTCCGTCCATCTCGAGCCATGACGCGGAAGCCATGCTCGCGGACGGCGACGACCAGACGCTGATGGAACAGGTCGTCGGCCTCACCACCAAGGCCGGCGAGGGCGCCGACGTGATCGTCGTCGAAGGCATGAATCCCGAGCCGGGGATGGTCCACGCCACGCGCACGAACGGGCTGATGCTGAAGGCGCTCGATGCGGAGTTGGTGCTCGTGGCCGCTCCGCGGCACGCCGAGCCCAAGCAGGTCGCCGAGTCCGTGGCCATCGCGGGCCGCGAGATCGGGGCGCTGAACGGGACGCGCCACGTCGGGTGCATCCTGAATCGCGTGTGCATCGGCGCGGCCGCCGAACCGACGGAGTTCGAAACGATCGGGCAGGCCCAGGGCGGCTGCTCTGACTGCAAGGGGGTCAAGCCGTTCGCGGACGCCGCCGCGGAGCACCGGGCCGCGCTGCAGGCCGAGGGCATCCGGCCGCTGGCGATCGTGCCCTGCAGCATCGATCTCGCGGCACCGCGCGTGCAGGACGTCGCCCTGGCATTGAAGGCCGAGATGCTCCACGCCGGACAGGCGGCCCAGCGCCGGGTTCGGGACGTGGCGATCTGCGCCATGACCGTTCCCAATGCGCTGCGCGCGATGCGGCCCGGGGCGCTGCTCATCACGCCCGGCGACCGCAGCGACGTCCTGTTGGCGGCGGCGCTCAGTGTGCAAAACGGGATCCCGCTGGCGGGCGTGGTCCTCACCGGCGGGCTGCGGCCGGAACCGCGCGTCATCGGCTTGTGCCGCGTCGCGCTCGACGCCGGATTGCCGCTGCTGGCGGTCCAGGACTCCAGCTATCGCGCGGCCACGGCCGTGTCGACCATGAACACCGAGATCCCGGCGGACGATCCCCAGCGCATCGAAAAGACGATGAACGTCGTGGCCGATCACCTGGATGCGGGATGGGTCAAGAAGTTCGCGCAGGCGTCCATCGCGCCGCGGCTGTCGCCGCCGGCGTTCCGGTATCGCCTCGTGGAAGCCGCGCGGAAGGACCTGCAGCGGATCGTGCTGCCGGAAGGCACGGAGCCGCGCACGGTGGCCGCCGCCGCGATCGTCCAGGCGCGGGGCATCGCGCAGTGCGTCCTGCTGGGCAACAGGGTCGAGATCCTCGAGGTGGCGGCGCGCCAGGGCGTCACGCTGCCGCCGACGATGGAAATGATCGACCCCGCCGAGGCCGCGCCGCGCTACGTGGCGCCGCTGGTCGAACGCCGCAAGGCCAAGGGGATGACGGTCGAGCGTGCCGAGATCGAACTGCAGGACTCGATCATGGTCGGCACGATGATGCTGGCGCTCGACGAGGTCGATGGCCTCGTGTCCGGCGCCATCCACAGCACCGCGCACACGATTCGTCCGGCGCTCCAGATCATCAAGACGGTGCCGGGGTGCACGCTGGTCTCCAGCGTCTTCTTCATGTGTCTGCCCGAGCAGGTGCTGGTGTTCGGCGACTGCGCGGTCGTGCCGAATCCGAACGCATCGGAGCTGGCGGACATCGCCATCCAGAGCGCGGACTCGGGCATCGCGTTCGGCATCCCCGCCCGCGTGGCGATGCTGTCGTATTCGACGGGGGCCAGCGGCACGGGGGAGGACGTGGAGAAGGTCAAGGAAGCCACGCGGCTGGCGCAGGAAAGGCGGCCGGATCTGTTGATCGACGGCCCGTTGCAGTACGACGCCGCCGTGATGCCCGACGTGGCGCGGCTGAAGGCGCCGAAGTCAGCGGTGGCCGGGCAGGCGACGGTACTGGTCTTCCCGGATCTGAACACCGGGAACGTGACCTACAAGGCGGTTCAGCGATCCGCCAACGTCGTGAGCATCGGGCCTATGCTGCAGGGGCTGGCCAAGCCCGTGAACGACCTCTCTCGCGGGTGCCTGGTGGAGGACATCGTGTTCACCATCAACTTGACCGCGATCCAGGCGCAGTTCCGGGCGCGCCAGCGGAAGGAGCAGGCCCGGTAGCCCGCCCTCACCTGAGACATTGCAGAGACAGGCGGGGGCACCGGGCTCCGCCTGTCCCATTACCGACTAGAATTCCCACCCGAACACCACGAACATCTTCAGCCGTGGTGCGGCATCGGTGACACCAAACAAGGGCACCACGTCGAGGTGTACCTGTGGCAGCGGACGAAACTGGAGACTGGGGCCGACGAGCAGTTCCGTGCTGAACGGGCCGCGAATCCCCGGCGACATTTCGCGATTGACCAGCGCCAGCTGAGTTTCCAGGCCTACGGAGGCTTTGGTATCAGCCAGCGTGTAGCTCACACCGGTGGTCCACTCGTTTGAGTTCTCGTGCTCACCGCCGGTCTCGTGCTCCCACACCAGGTTGCTGCCCCAGTGCCAGCGCGCTCTGAACTGCCCTCCGAGCAGGAGTTTGCCCTCGAAGTGCGCCGGTGCGCCGCTGATGCTCTTCCATTCCGCGTACAACGTGGGATTGCCCCAGATCTTGTCCCAATCCGCGAGCGCATACCGGACTTCGACCTTTTGCTGGTCGATACCGAACAGCCCAGCGTTGCCCGTCTGGTGGCCGACCGCGTACAGATCGAGTTGGAATCGGTGGGGCAGTCCGAATTCGAACTCATACTGCGATTCCGTCACCGTCACCCCGTCACGGTTGCGCTCCGGCGTCAGCCAGTACTCGAATTCGACCGTCCCCTTCGGGACCACGTAGACGCGGGTTTCGCCGAACCGTCGCGCGGCGGTCCACCTGGGCTGCCCGTACGTGCCGATGAGGTCTTCTTCCTTGAGGGGTGCCGCGGCATAGACATCCACCGGGGCCATTTCAAAGCTGCGCCGGCGGGCATCGGCGGACGCCGGCGGGGTCTGGGTGACCGGGGCCTGCGTCGGCGGCGGACCCTGGGTGGCGGGATTCACAACCTGCGCCGCCACGGAGACCGCGGACGCACAGAGGGCAACGCAGGCGGCCGCCCAGAGGCCTGCGGCCCAAGGCGTCGAGCGTCCTCGGGACCGAACGGCGATACGACTCGGCCAGATGCTGCCGAACACGGGTGCTGTTAGATTCACGTGATCGTCTCCGTGTCTACGTGGTGGTTAGGATCGGACCCGGTTTCCCTATGCCTGCGGCACGTGGATGAACCGCCGACGCGGGCCTCGAGCCCCAATCGCGATCGAACACCGAGGCGGCGTGTCGGGTTCGCGTCCCTAGAATGAGAACCGGGCCGCAATCTGCATCTGCCTGGGCGCGTTGGCCGAGAAGATCCTGCCAAACGTCGTCGGCTCATCGGCATAGTGCTCCGGCATGTTGAAGTTCGTGCGGTTGAACAGATTGAACGCCTGCAGCCCGATCGTCATGGCCGAGCGGCCGAACGCGTGGAACGATCTCGAGATGGCGAGATCGAACGACCCGTATCCCGGGCCCCTGACCCCGTTACGACCCGCGTTGCCAAACGTATACGGCGCCGGGACGGCAAACGCCGCCGTGTTGAACCAGGCGGTCGCTGTGGGGGCGGCCAGTTGGGGATTGCCCACCAGGTTGGGGCGGTCGGAACCGGCGGTGGTTCCGCCCGCGTTACCCGTGTTGCTGTTGTCGAACCGCAGTATCGGCGTGAAGGGCTGTCCGGTGTACAGCACGGCAATGCCCTGGATCTGTGTGTTCCGCGTCCAGGCGCTCGCTTGCGGCAGTTCGACGATGAACGACATGGTGAAGCGATGCCGGACGTCGAAGCTGGACGGGCCCCACTCGGCCTGGGGGTTCCGGCTGTCCTGCGGCAGGTTCTTGTCGGTCGGTGTCCCGAGGAACGCCGATGCGTCGTCGTTCGACTTCGCCAGCGTGTACGTGGCCAGGAGCGACAACGACCTGGAGAGGGGCCGATTGAACGTGAGCTGCAACGAGTCGTACCTCGATCGGCCCGCGCTTTGGACGAAGAAGATGTTCGAGTACTCCGGATACGGGCTCCGGGCCTGGACGTCTCCCGGACCGGGCGCCGGCTGGTTCAGGTCGATGGGTCGGACGAGATCCGAGCCTTTCGAGCCCGCGTACGTCACGGTCAGCGACCCGAACGAGGCGAGGTCGCGCTGCACCGAGACGTTCCAGTGCTGCATGAATCCCGTCACGAGGTTCGGGTCCAGCATGCTGATCGTCGCTGGCGGCGTGTATCCGGCGTTTGATGGGAATGGATTGTCCAACGTCAGCAGGCCCTGGTCGCTCGGGAAGAACACCTGCAAGTTGAACTGCGGCGGATTGAAGTACTGCGACGTGTTGACGGTCAGCATGCCCGAGTCGTAGTAGATGCCATACGCACCGCGCACGACCGTGCCGGGCGCCGGCCGCCAGCTCATCGATACACGCGGCGCAATGTTGTTCCGGTCTGGAGAGATGCCCGAACGCGACACGCCGTTGGTGCCGACCTTGACGATGGCTCCGGTCTCCGGGTTCAGCGTCGTCATCCCGTCGAACGCGTCCACCGGCGGTGACACGTACTCGTAGCGGGCTCCGACCGTCAGGGACAACGCTGGCGAGACGCGCCACTCATCCTGCAGGTACCCGGCGAAGGTGCTGCTGCGCATGTGGATCGGGTTGTTGGCCGTCGCCTGCAGGCTGAAGGTGGGCAGGCCAAGCAGCAGGTCGCCGATTCCCGAGCCGGTGAACGCGCCGGTAAAGGAAATCTGGCCGCGCGAATACAGATCCACCACGCTGTCCAGTTGCAGGTGGCGCACGTCCACTCCGGCCTTCATCAGGTGTTTGCCCCGGACAATCGACAGATCATCAACGACTTGAAACGTCTTGGCGTTTCGCTGAATGGGCAGGGTAGGGGCGTCACCGACCCTGGAGTACCCGGCCACGTTGATGACCGGATAGCCGTACGACCCGGGCGCCACGTTCAGCCAGTTCACGCCCCAGGCTGCCCCGACGTTGGTGTGGCTGTTCTCGGTCAGCAGGTCACGCGAAAAGCCGTTTGCCCCGAACCGGGCGGAAGTTGTGCCCCAGTTGCCCAGGACCTTCTGGTACTGCGCAGTAAAGTTCCACGTTCGATCGTTCAGGGTGTCGCCATAGCCGGAGGTGACGCCCGTGCCTTCCGTGTACGGCTCGAACGCGAAGACAGTCCCATTGCTGTAGCGCACCATGAACTCGTCGGTGGGCGACAGACGGTGATCCAGCCGGACGTTGATCTGCGTGTTGTCGTCGCGCTGGACGGGCTGGCCCAGGTAGTTGGCCGCGCCGGTCGTGTTGGGCATCGGGAACATGGCCACCACGTTGCTGGTCGAGGCGGAGATGCGCGAGGCCGGGATGATGTTGCCCGGGAACGGCAGGCCCGTGAAGGGGTCCGTGACAGTGACGCCGGTTCCGGACAGGTTGCCCGATCGTTCTGAAGCGGTGGGCACCGTCGCCAGCCGGCTGAGGGGCTGCTGCGAGCGCAGGAAGTCCACGGTGCCGAAGAAGAATGTCCGATCCGTCGCGATTGGCCCGCCGATTCCGCCGCCGAACTGGTTGCGGGACACATCCTGCTGGGTGGCGCTGTCGAAGTAGTTCGCCGCGTCGAGCGCCCCATTCCGGTAGTACTCGTAGCCGAACCCGGAGAGTTGGTTCGTTCCCCGACGCGTGACCACGTTTACCTGGCCCGCGCCGCTGCGACCGTACTCCGCACCGTAGCCATTGGTGGCGACCTTGAATTCCTGGACGCTGTCGACCGAGGGCTGCACCACGTACCGATTCACATACGGGTCGTTGTTGTCGACGCCGTCGAGAAGGAAGTTGTTGAACTCCTCGCGTCCGCCGTTGCTGTGCATCGCGAATGACCCGCGCGTGGACAGTTCGGATCCTTCGACCGGCCCCGACACGCCGGCGATGAGCAGCGACAACTGCAGGAAGTCCCGTCGATTGAGCGGCAGCCCGTCAATCATGCGCTGGTCGATGACCGCACCCAGCCCTCCCGAGGCGGACTCTGCCGGCTTCACGGTCTCGGACACGCTGACGCTCTCCACCACCGACGCCAGGGACAACGTGATATCGACGCGCGCGGTCGAGTCGACCATGACGATCACGCCGGATCGAGGCGTCTCGCGGAACCCCGTTGCGACGGCCGTGACCGTGTACGACGCCTGCGGCAGGTCGACGAAACGATAGAACCCGCTGGCGTCCGTGGTCGCGGCGCGCGTGATCCCGTGCGCCGGATCACTCGCCCGGACCTCGGCCCTGGCGACCACCCGGCCGGAGGGGTCCGAGATCGTTCCCACCACGCTCCCGGCCGTCACCTGTGCCCACGCCGGCACAGACAGCCCAATTGTCAGAAGTGCCACAACGATCGAAAGCCGAACCGAGTATCTACGAGCGAGAGTCATACATCATCCTTCATCAACACATTGAGTCTCGAGCGTCCCGTCAGGCGGCGGCGCTCCTTCTGTGAGGCCAACGCGGCGCACGCACCCTTGCGAACGCCTTCCGAGCATCGAAGCTGTGCTGGAGGGCCAGGCCCAGCACAAACACCACCAAGCCGGCCGTCGCCGTCCAGCGCCAGATCGCTGTGTACGACCACGGTCGGGCGCCGTCGAACGGGCTGTCGGCCGCTTCCAACACGCGTCCGCCGGTTAGTTCGGCGAGCCGACGAAGGAACGCCGTGTCAGCGTCGCGAAATCGCCGCTCGCGATCAGCGGACCAGTAGAACCCGCGCACCGTTCGAACATCGGCCCCCGACTGTCCATCGCGGCCGGCAAACGCCACGACGTACGCTCCGGTTGCCATCGTCGGCACGCTGGCCTCGTAGCGGCCCGGCGCCGACCACGTCAGAGCCAGATCGGACGTCTCGCCCCGAGGCGAGCGAACGAGAGCCCGCGCGTCGGTCAGCGTCACGAGAGTGCCGTCCGGACGCTCCGCTTCCAAGGACAACCGGATGCCCGTCTCAGATTCCGTGAACGCCATTTGGAGACCGTGATCCTCAGCGGGCTTGCTCAGCCATCGAGCGGCTTGAGCCCATAGACGGTTCTCGGCATTCCACTGGCGAAGGGCCGCGGACCCTCGCGATCCCAGGTCCGCAGTAAACACGGCCACCCGGCCGAGGCCAGCGCGCCAGACGCTCAAGATTGGATCGTCGAGGTGTGACGTCAGGACGCTGAACGCCGTCGGCTTGGACACACCCACCACGTAGCCTGCCATCACGGGCATCGACGTGCGCTCGATGCCGGCGACGATGGGATGCGGCGCGGACCGGACCTGGAACGGCTCCTCCACGGTCGTGCCCGACGCCGACCGGCTGGCCTCTCGAGCCACGATGGCCGGCAGGTCCCGTGCGTCTGTCGGCACATACACGTGCCCACCGCTCGATTCGGCAAGCCGGCGAAGCAGCTCGTGGTCGGCATCAACCCCGGTTGCGACGGCCGACAGGCGGGTGCCCGTGGCCCCGAGAGCTGCCCGCAGCCGATCGACATCCGCCGCAGACGTGCGCCCGTCAGTCACCAGCAGGACGTGGCGGCGCGACGGTTCAACGCCCGAGGCGTGCTGGAGCCACCGCACCGCCAGCTCGACGGCGGGTGCAATTTGTGTGGCGCCGCCAGGCTGGATGGCGTTCAGCCGAGTGGCCAGCGCCTCGGGATCGGTGGTGGCCACCAGCGACAACGGTGCGACGGCGACGGGCGTTGCGTCAAACGCAATCAGCCCAAGCCAGTCCGCGGGCGGCAGCACCTCTCGCACGCGCATCACCGCCTGCCGGGCCAGTTCGATCTTAGGCAGCCCATCACTCAGATCGCCCATGCTTCCGGACTTGTCGACGACCAGGACCAGGCCGGATGCCGGAGCCCGACGGCCGCCGCGGGGACGGAGATCAACGGGGAGGATGGAGCCGAGCGGGCCGGCCGGATAGCCGCTCACGTCCAACGTGCGGGAACTGCCAAGCAGCAGCAGCCCGCCGCCCGATTTCCTCACGAACCGGCTGAGCGTCGTCAGTTGCGCGGTGCTGGCTTCGTCGGCGCGCACGTCGTCGAGAACGACGAGGTTGAAGGCACGAAGCGCCTCGGGCCGCGTCGGCAGAGAGCCCGGACGCACCTGGGTGACGCGGAATCCTGAGGACGACAACAGTCCCTGCAACTGACCCAGTGCATCGGAGACATACAAGACGGCCTGCTCTCCCTCGACCGAAACGATTGCACCGGCACCAGCGTCTGCCGGCTCGATGTCGTCGGCGATGGGCTGCTCGGGACCGACGCTGGCCATGTAGGCGCGGGCTCCCGCGTCGTGATGCGTCTCGGTGATAGCCACACTGGCCGTGCCATCTGGCGCGATGGTGACCGTGCGCGACAGGATCGGCTGCCCGTCACGACGGATCACCACCCGGCCCTGTGCGCCGGGCGCGCCATCGATCTCAACCGACACCAGGAACGGTTCATCACGCCGGACTTCTGCCGGCGCCACCACGTGCGTCACGGCTGGCCGCCGCCAGACACCTCGAAAGTCCGGGATGACGACATCGACGGGGATGCCTGCCGCGCCTGCGGCCGTGGCCGCGCGTTCCGCCCTGCCATTCGTCTCGCGGCCATCGGAGAAGAGGACGATCCGTCGCGCGCCATTCCCGGGCAGCGCCAATTGTGCCGCCTCGAGGCCCGCCGCGATGTTGGTGGCCGTATTGGCGATGGTCGATACCAGCGCAGGCACCCGGACGCTCGACCGCGGGCGCATTTCGATCGCCGCATCGGCGCCGAAGGCGACGATGCCCAGCCGGTCGCCCTGATGCATCGTCGAGGCGATGGCGTTGATCCGGCCGAGCGCAAGCCGCTGGAGAAGCGGTGGCACGCTGGCCGAGACGTCCACCACTGCCATGGTCTCGATCGCCGCGTGCCGCGTCGCGACCTCGATGCCGGCAGCACTGAGAATCAGGCACGCCGCCGCAAGCATGCGCCACAGCGTGCCGCCGCGGCCGCCAGCGCCGCCCGTGGAGGCGCCGGCCCGCCACAACCATGGCAGCACGGCGAACAAGACGAGCAAGACAGGGTGGGCGAATCTCATGAGAGCCGTCCCAGCCATACCCTGGCGTAGTGCGACTCCACGGCCAGCAGTCCACATGCCAGCGCCAGCAGCCACTGCGCCAATTCCTGTTCGCGCGCAGGATGCGTCTGCTCAGGTCCGCCCCCGCCCGGTGCTGGCGTCGGCCTCTCCTTCGAGAGACTCGGGACCGGACGAACCGAGGGGTTGACGACGAAGATCTGATCGCCGAACGGTGTGCGCACGCGGTACGGTCCGGCAGCGTCGGTCCGCGTGACTGTCAGCAACCGTCCCTCGACCCGGCTGTCGATGCGGTGGCCATCCGGGGCCGTGACGGACACCTGATCTGGCGCAAATGCGCCGGCCAGGCGCCAGCGCACCGAGTCGCCCAGCGTAACGGCCAACCGATTCTCGTCCCGGGCTGCGAGCCACGCGATGGCGTTGGCCATCAGGATCGGGAAGCCTGTCTGTAACACCAGTCCCTGATCGCCAACATCGAGCCGGAGTTCAAGAATGCGTTGACCCTGCCGCTCGTACGCAATCGCAACCGGCTGGCCACCCGCCCTGAGAACGATCTCGCCATCCATCGGCGCATTGGCCGATAGGAGCGGGGCCACGAGCCACTCGCGGAACTCGAGCGACGAGACCAGCGGATGATCTGGTCGCGCGATCGTGAGCGGCGATGGTGGCTGCGCTCGGCCGGCAGGCAGAAGCACGAGGGCGGACTCCCCGGTTCCCGGTGCTTCGGTGCACCCATCGCAGACCACGACATCGGCGCGACGGCCGGTGGCGGTCAGAAGCGGCTGCTCGACCTGACTCACGTGAGCCGGCCACGTCATCGTGTCGAGCGCAATCGCCGGGTTGGCTGCGAGGACCTTCTCGAGGAAGAAGCGGCCGCGCGTCTGCAGCAGGACTCGGACGGGTGACGCGTCGGGCACGGCCGCGAAGCGCTGGCTGTCAACCGCCCGAGCGTCATCCGTCACCAGGCGCGCGCTCAACAGTTGACCGAGTTCCGCCACGGGCAGCACGGTGGTCTCGATTCCACCGGCTGGCACGCGCACAGCCTGGCGTCCGACGACGCGCCCGTCTTGCTCCAGTTCGATACGGGCGTCCCTGGCTTCGGGTCCGAAGTTCCGCGCCTCGACGAGCACGTCGCCGCTCGACGGCCTGAGGGGATTCCTCCGGGCGACCAGGCGAGTGAGCGATAGGTGTCCGCTCCGACCTCCAACCCCGTCGCCAGGCGCGCCGAGGGCGGCGTCCTGTGCCGCCGGCGGCGCGGGAAGCGCCAGCACCGGTCCGGCCAGTGCCACGACGACGGCGAGCAGCACCAGGACCTGAATCGCCACCAGCCAATCGCGCCGATGGCGGCGTAGCGTGAGACCGGCATGATCGCGACGCGCGAGTTCCTGCCAGAGATAGAGATTGGCCACGACGCGCCGGGGACGAGGCGCGCGCATCCTGGCGAGCAGGGGAGGGACCATCAACAGGAGCAGGCCCCAGAGCGCCGCGGGATTGGTCAAGCGCATCGCGGTTATCCCGGACCGGCGAGCAGGCTGGCGTCGAGGCACGCTCGCAGCAACTGACCGAATGAGCTGGAGGCTGTCAGGCGGACGTAGGACAGGCCTCGGGTGATGCAGAACTCGCCGAGCCGCGCCGAGAGTGTCGCCATCCGCGATCGATACTCTGCGGCGACCAGCGCGTCGACGATGACGGGCGGAGCGTGCGGGTCCTCGATATCGACCAGTTCAACTTCCGCGTCATCCTCCGGATCGAGTTCCTCCGGGGCGACGACCTGGACCACGGCCGGCGGAAGGCCGCGATGCAGCAGGACGCGCAGTCCCTCGAAGGCCTCGTTCGCGTGAAAGAAATCCGAGATGACCACCGCCAGGCCCGGTCCCTCGGCGACACCGGCGTAGCGCGACAGCGCCTGGTTGAGGTCGGACCGGCCCGCCGCCGCCAGCGGTGCCAGTGCCTCGAAGACCCGGTGCGTCTGCTGTCTTCCAGATGCGGGCGCCATCCTCAGCCGAATCGTGTCGTCGAAGCAGGCCAGGCCCACTGCGTCGCGCCGCCCGGCGGCGATGTAAGCGATCATGGCTGCGGCCTTCTTGGCCGTCGTCAGTTTGTCGGGCGCTCCGGCCGACATCGAGCCGCTGGTATCGAGCAGGATGTGGACCTTCAGGTGCGCATCCGCCCGGTGCACGCGGACCACCAGTTGCCGCAGGCGCGCGTGGACCATCCAGTCGATCGCCCGGGGATCGTCACCCGGTTCATAGCGCCTGAATTCGCGGAACTCCAGCCCGCTGCCCCGGGCCCGCGAAATCCGGGCCCCGGACGCGCCAGTGGCCGGCACCGACGTGGCGGCGCCAATCGCAAGGCGGTCCAGTTGACGGGCTTCGTCCGCGGTCAGCATGCGGGGCCTATCCCTCGGCGACCGACGTCAGCACAGCCTGAACGAGCGCGTCGGCGGTGACGTGCTCCATCTCGGCGTGGAAGTTGCGGATGATGCGGTGCCCCAGCGCGGGCAACGCCACGCGGCGCAGGTCGTCGGTGGCCACGTGGAAGCGGCCCGCCAGCAGGGCCAGCGCCTTTGCCGACAGGATCATGGCCTGGGCCGCGCGGGGACTGGCGCCGTAGCGGACGTACTTCTTGACTGCGGGCGGTGCTTCGTCGATGTCGGGGTGTGTCGCGCGGACCAGGCGCAGCGCAAAGCGCACAACCGGGTCCGCGACCTTCACCTGCTTGATCACCTGGAGCGCGGCTCGCACCTCGTCGCGGCCAAACGTTGGCTGGGTGATGACCTGTTCGTTGCCCGTGGTGCGGGCCATGATCTCGGCGAGGTCGTCGATACCCGGCATCTGGACGGTCAGCCGGAAGAAGAAGCGATCGAGTTGCGCTTCGGGCAGCGGATACGTGCCTTCCATCTCGATGGGGTTCTGCGTGGCAAAGACGCAGAACGGCTCGTCGAGCGGGTGCGTGGTGCCGAACACCGTCACGTGGTGCTCCTGCATCGCTTCCAGGAAGGCGGCTTGCGTGCGCGGCGCCGCTCGGTTGATCTCGTCGGCGAGCACGACGTTGGCGAAGATTGGCCCCTTTTGAAACGTGAACGACCGCAGGCCGTCGGCCGATTCCACCAGGACGTTCGTGCCGGTGATATCGGCAGGCATCAAATCCGGCGTGCACTGGATGCGGCCGAATCGCAGCTGCAGCGCATCGCTCAGCGTGCGCACCAGCAACGTCTTGCCCAGGCCTGGCGCGCCCTCGATCAGTGCGTGTCCTTGGCAGAAGAAGCACAGGAGCAACTGATCCACCAGCATCGGCTGGCCCACGAAGACCCGTCCAATCGCGTCCCTGAGATGCGTGAACCCGTCACGGAATGTGGACGCCTGCGTTTCTGCCGTCGCGGTTGGTGATGTCATTGCCGTCCTGTGGGCTGAATGGTCAGGAAGTAGTCGCGCACGACCGCGCGAAGGCGCAGGGGCACGCGTTGAGCCGCGATCGCGGCCTCGGCTTGCGATCGAGCACGGGCGGAAGCTGAGGCATACGCGGATCCGGATGGTGCAGGCGTCGCACGGCCGCCGATTCCACTTCCGCCGCCCGCAGCAGGCACGCCTCCGTTGTTGCCTTCGGGTCCGTCCCCGCCTTGCGACGCCGCTCGATTGCCCGGGTTCCCCGACGACACGGTCGCCGACGCCGGAACCTCGCCGCGCGCGGCGAAGGAGCCTTGCGGACTCGACCCTCCGGCTTCCGAGGACGTCCGCGATGTGCTGGTGCCCGCCCGCGTGTCGCCGCCGCGGCCCCCATCGGACGCCACCCGGTTGTGCGGATCGGCCACGTCACTTCGCGAGGCGGCGGCCGGACCAGTGCCGCCGGTGGCGCTGGTTCCAACCCGTTCGCGGCCGGACTGACTGTTTTCCTCGGACGCCATTTGCCGATCGGAGGAGCCGCCGGAACGGACACTGTTCTGCGCCGACACGGCCACCCCGGGCGCGAGGCCTGGCCGGTTCACCACGGTCAGCAGCAGCAGCAGCCCGGCCACTCCTGCCGACCTGAGCCAGCGAACGGAATTGCGGGGTTCGGCCAGCAGCGGTGCGTGGCGATGCGCCTCGAGCGCTCGACGCGCATCGTCGACGACGAGCCGCGAGAACGCGTCCTCGGCATCGGCGAACTGCAGTGCCGTGGCGATTCGATCTTCCAGCGCGAACCAGCGGTCGACGACAGTTGCTGTGGCGGCCAACGACGGCGTTCGGAGCGAGGCCCATGCCGCCGACATAACTACACCGACCGCTCCGCCCGCGGCAGCCCAGACCGTCGCCGGCCATGCGCCCACGTGGACCACGAGTGCGAACACCGCGCCCGCCGCCACCGACCCCTGGACCAGCAGCGGGGCGGTCGTCCAGAACACCCCGCCTCGCAGTCGCCGGCGGTACGAGTTCAACTCCGCGTGGAACATCGCCCCGGACGGGACCGCGCCGAACGGGACCGCGCCGGACGCCCGATCGTGACGTGCCCAGGGTGGGCGACGATCGCTCACGTGGTTGTCTCCCCGAGATACACCAGGGACCGGTCGCTCCATCCGGCGAGGCCGGCCGCGCCCAGCATCCCGGCGGCCGCGCAGGTCAACCCCAGTTCGGTCGCGGCGGGCGTCCACATCCACGCCAGGCCAAGCCACGCCGCGATGGTCACGGTTGCACCGGCCCATGCGGCGAGGGGGTTGTTCACACCCACGGCCCACGCCACCGTCGCCACAGCGACGAGGATCGCGAATCCGAACTGGGACAGCAGGTCGCGCGGCACCAGGGCTATCGGACTTGCCGCCATTTGCTGCGCCAGCACGGCCACCGGCACCCCGCTCACTTCCAGCGTGATCAGTGCGATGAGCGCCGCAACGACTTTCGACGCCAGATGGACGGAGGGCCGGCGGGCTGTTGCCGCCGAGAGAGCGACGAGGGCATCGCGGTGTTCCATCGCCGACGCTCGAGTGACGGCCCAAGGGCTGATCGCTGCCAACAGTCCCCACTGCAGCACGCCCAGTTGCGTATACACGCTGGAGTGGGTGGATACAGGGACGCCGGCCGGCCACGCGAGGACAAACGCGAGTAGCAGTCCCACGTACGCGAAGATGGCGACCGGCAACGCGGGTGTCCGCGCCATCACAATCAATTCGCGGACGATGATGGCTCGCATCAGGCGTCACCCGCCTCGGCCGCGGTCAGCCTTGATTCGATCGGCGCGGGCTCGCTCGCTCGAACGCGTGAGGCGAGGCGCCCTTTCTCCAGCCGGGCAACCTGGTGGCAGACAGAGGTCACGGGCTCGTCATCGGTGAGCGACAGGATGATGGCGGTGCCGCGATCCCGAACCTCGGTCAGCCACGTCACGAAGATGGCACGGGCTGAGGCGTCGAGGGATTGCAGCGGATCGTCCAGGAGCAGCACCGGAGGTGCGAGCGCAAGCGAAGCGGCCAGCGCCAGGCGCTGGCGGAGCCCTTCGGATAAGGCGTCCACCGGAACGTCGCCCGCCAACCGGGCTCGTTCGAGGATCTCGTCGACCGTCGACGACACGGTCTGCGCCGTCCGTGCGGGCCGGGAGCCCAGCACGCATGCCAGATGCTCGCGGACCAGCAGGCCGCTCCCGGGAGGCAGTGGCTCTCCGACGTAGGCGACATGCGACCGGGCGTCGAGCGGGCGGCGGACGGCGTCGACGCCGTCGATGACGACGCTTCCTGCCGTGGGCGGCGTCAGGGCTGCGAGCACCCGCAGCAGGGTCGTCCGGCCTGCCCCGTGTGGTCCGGCCAGGCCGAGGCACTCGCCGCGGGCTACATCGAGGTCGATGCCCTCGAGCGCGATCGTGGCGCCGAAGCGCTTGGTTACGCTGAGCGCGCGGATCATCGTGGTCATCGCGCCGCCGCCATTTCGCTGGCGGGCCGGGGCAGATCGATCGTGACGAGCGACGTGCCATGCATGTGCACGTTGTGCCGCTGGTCGCTGAATGTCACCGGACCATCCTGCAACCTGCACGAAAAGACGGGCGCGTCGGTGGTGCCTTTCGAACGTGCTTCCGCCGATTGCCCGGGTGCGAGCGTGCCCACACGTTGAAGGCTGAAAGCATCCGGGAACGCGCAGTCGGTCAGCACGGACGCGGAACGATTGGTCACACGCACGAGCCCCTCGCGAACCGTCACGTCGAAGGGGGCAAAGTCGATGACGCCCTCCGCGGCGAAAGGCTGCACGGCCCCAAGGCCCATCACCACCGGGAGGTCGGGATAGCCATCGGCGTCATATCGCTGAGCGGCTGGGCCGCCGCCCCTTTCGGTCATCGAGAGGTCGGCGACTTCCGCGCGGACGTCGTAGGCATCGAATGCCGGGTACTCGACGACACCCCGCATCGAGAGCAACGCGCCACCAGCGGACACCTGTTGCACCGTGCTGACGTGCCTGACGTCAACGGCACTCCATGGCCCGACGCGGCCCGCCGTTAACACCGCCGACGTGGCGAGGGCGGCCAGCGCCACAACGAGGGCATGCTGCAGGAGTGGACGCCGACGTATGCGCGGCGCTGTGAATCCGACGACCAGCAGCGCCACGAGATACGCTGCACCGCCGGCCATCATCGCGCCAGTGGTTCGCCGGGATCCGTCCGATGCCTCGAGTGGAGGCGCGTTGGTCAATCGGCCCGATGTCTCGAGGGCCCGAGCAGATTGCCAACGGGCGAACGCCGTGCGCTCCAATCCCGGCAGCGTCCCATCCACGCCCGCGGCCATCACCACTTCGTCAGCCGCATCCCACCCCCGCATCGACCGCGGGAGGGCATCGACGCCGATCGTGGTGGTGCAGGTTGTCTGCGAGGCCGCGCGTGCGTCGGGTTCGCCCACACAGATGGTGACGCGCTCCTCCAGTCCTGCCGAGTGGACGGGGATGTCGACGGACTGGACGTCGACGTCATGGGTTCTGAACTTCACCGTGACCGTGCCGCGTACATCCAGTGTCCTGACGTAGACGTCAACCTGTATGCGAGCGGGCGACGCCAGCACCAGAGCCCTGTTCAGCTTCGCATCGCCCCACTCGACGACGAGTTCGCCAGAGACGTCTTCGCCGTCGTTGGCCAGCCAGACGCGCACCGGCATCCAGCGGCCGGGTCTGCAGACGCCGCCGAGGCCGGCTTCGGCCTTCAGCGTCACCGAACCGGAAGCGCCCGGCGCGCCTTTCGCGGCGGGAGCTGCCGCCAGCAGCCCCGCGACTGCGATGGCGGCAACCTTCGCCAGTGCTCCGGTGACGCGAGCCAGTCGGCGCATGACGCTACTTCTGGAGAATCGCCTGGATCGCCGTCATCGTGAAGCAGGTCACCAGTACCTTGTTGTCCTGCATCTCATCCGGGACGGTGTTGACCCAGAATCCTTCCGGATGCTGCAGGGCCATCAGCTTGCGTCCAAGATCCTCCCGCCAGTTGTGACGCTGGCCCTTGGCGTCGACGATGACCGGATCACCGACGGCCTGGAGGGCTTTGGCGAACACCATGTAGTAGTAGTAGACGGTCTTCTGTCCCATGCCGGGGTTCTCGTCCACCGTGTAGTTGTTGCGCACCCATTTGAGGACCGACTGGACGCGCGGGTCTTCCTTCTTGACGTTGGCCCAGCTGTAGCTCAGCAGGCCGGCGTACGTGCCGGACCCGTACGACAAGGTTCCGCCACCGGCAGCCTCGGTGACTCCAGGCAGGTACACGAATCCGCCGTCGTTGGACGCCCACTTCTGATCGTTGGTCTCGCTGTTGTTCTGCGTGCGCTGGATGAACTTGAGCGCCTTCTCCCAATTCGGGTTGCTGGCGGGGAGCTGCGCTTCCTTCATGGCGCGCAGGGCATACTCCAGGCTGATGATGTCGGCGCGCCGATCCATGTTGGCGCCGCCGTAGCTGGCGCCGCCGTAGAACTTGTCGCTCGGATTGATGCCTTCGCCCTCGTCGAGCAGGGCGTTTGCCAGGTACACCCGGCCCTTCTCGACGAGCGGCTTGTCCTGCGGGCGTCCACCCGCCACCATCGCCATCACGGCGACGGCGGTGATGTAGTGCGGAATGTCCTTCTCGTAGATGCCGCCGTCCGGCTTGGCGAGCGCCGCCAGGACGTCCAGTGACTTGCCGACCACCTTCATCTGTGCCGCGGGCGTGGTGCCGGGCAGTGTGAGCAACGCTGTCGCCGCCAGGGCCGTGACGCCCGGGTGCTTCTCCCACGTGCCGTCGGCCGCCTGCTGCTGGCGCAGGTAGGCGGCGCCGCGCGCCAGGCTGTCGGCGAGCTTCGCGCGCAGCTCAGGTGAGAGCGCCGGGGCGGTGTGCGCGGCGGGTTGAGGCTTGGGGGCCTGCGCGAATGACGCGGAGGCGCTTCCGAGTACCAGGCCCACGCAGGCGGCCAGCGACAACAGACGTTTCATGGTGTGTTCCTTTCGAGTCTTCACGCGTGGAGTCTCCGTTTGAGAGTGAGGGTGAATGCGACGAATGCGGCGACGGTCAGCCCGCCGTACCACCCGCACGTCGCGAGGGCCGTGGGGTAGTCGAATCTCAAATGGGCGATCGGAGAAAGCCGATACAGCCACTCCGATCTGAGCAGGTCGAGATCGGCGGCCGAGGCGATGGCGACCAGCGGGCTCGCCTGGAGCGCGGCGTTGATCGCTCCGGTGGAGAGCGACGCCATACCTGGCCCTCCGGTCAGCACGCCGAAGGTGGCCAGCACCGAGACGCCGATCGCGCCCGCAGCGGCGTCGAGTGGATGGGCCAGCAGCGCGGCCGAGAGGGCGCCCGCGGTGCCGAGCGCGAGCGTGACCACGAAGAGCGTCGCGTGTGGAACGGCGACGTCCGACACCGGGGAGACGGTGGCACCACCGACGGCCGATGCGAGCACTGTGGACGAGGCGGCGAACAGCAGTGCTCCGAGGATCAATTGCCACGCTACACGCCAGGCTGCCCGGCGGACTCGCTCGATTGCCGGGCGCGGGTGCCTGTGACTGACCGGACGCGTCCAATTCGTCGCGATCGCCACGCCCGCGAGCGGTGCGGCGATGCTGACGAGCATGGTTTCGAGGACGAGGGCGTCGGCAGGGATCTGTGATCGGAGCGCGCGAGGGAGATCCAGCGCGAGGCCCCACGCGCCGCGCTGGGTGAGGACGGCAGCCAGCGACGCCAACGGAAGGCCAACGGCGCCCGCTGCGATAGCCGACAAAAGATATCTGCGTTTATTCCAGTCGGATTTCGGCGAACGGAGTCTTCGCATGGGTGTATGGAGCAAGTTTCAGTGAGGCTCAACGATAGCCGCGATTCGGTCAAAACACTAGCAAAATAGTAGGTATTAATGCCAGTTACTTCAACTGAATCAATGAGTTACGAACGTGACTAGGCAGGCGACAGCATGTGCATGCGCAAAGACCAGAAAGAAGGCCCATAAGGGCGCATCTGGTTAGAACGCCGTCAGGCGTGAGCACACACTACACATTTGTATTGACACTGGCAGGTTTGTAATTTATTCTCTGACAACTTTAATCGAGGTTTCAGACTCAAGGGGAATTCCGATGACAAGACTGTCTCTGTCCGGGTTACTGCTGGCGTTCGGTCTGTTGGTATTGACGTTTCAGCCCGTGCGGGCGGAGAACCCCGACCAGGTAAAGCAGCTCCGCGAGACGGGCAAGTGCACGGGGTGCGACCTGTCCGGCGCGGACCTCGCGGGCCTCACGGTCAACCTGGCCGACTTGCGCGGTGCGAACCTCACCGGTGCGCAGTTGTATAAGGCGCGGCTGCGAATGGCCAATCTCGCCGGCGCGAACCTCTCCGCCACGAATCTCGTGGGCGCGGACTTGTTTGGTGCGAGGGGCGCGAACCTCGCGGCTGCCATCACCGACGACAAGACGACCTGCCCGGACGGTCACGCCGGACCGTGCCGGTAGGCCCTGTCGGTTCCTGTGGCTCAATTCGTGCGCTTGCTCAACTGAAGGAATCTGAATGACGACACATCTTCACTCCGGGAATAGACGGCGACTCGCCGCGGGCGCGATTGGATGCTTTCTGCTCGTCGTAGCCGCGCTGACGACCGTGCGTGCGGTCGGCGGAATGGGTCTGGCCGCCGTGCCTGTGTCCGCTCCGGCCGCCGCCATCTCGACGGCCGAGGGTCTGCTGTCGACTGAACTGTCTCCTGCGGAGCCGCTCTCGCCGCCGCCACCGACGGTCGATCAGGTACGCTTTGTCCTGTTCGAGACCAACTGCGGCTACGGTAGCGCGGCGACCTTCAACATCTCGGGAACGCCGGTCGGGACCCTGAACTATGGTTACGACTGCACCTGCAACCCGGGTGAGAAGGTCTTCGTGCTCGACGCGACGAACGATCCCGACGGGTCGTTGCGAGCGCTGGCAAGCTCGCCCCAGTGCACGACGTTTGGCGTCACGTTTGGAGGCGGCTACGGGGTGTCGTACTTGCTCGGCTATGTCCGGGCCGAGGTGACGATCGGTGGTGTGACCCAGAACGTCTGCATCAGCGACGCATCCGGGAATGATTGTGCCGGATACTCGGACGTCTGCAGCGCCTACACCTATTGGTCGCCTGGGGTCGCGAGCGTTCTCAAGGACACGAACGGGAATGGCGTCCCGGACTGCACCGATCCCGATATCGACGGTGACGGCGTTCCCAACGCGCAGGACAATTGCCCCTACGTTGTCAATCCCAATCAGGCGGACAGCGACGGCAATGGCGTCGGCGACGCGTGCCAGCCCACCGTCGTGGCGGTGCCGTGGGCCGGAAACAGGTCCAAGCCGCACGTGGTGTACTCCGGCGGTTCCATCGTCCTCCAGGCCTCTGCGTCCCCCGGTGGATACGGGGCGAAGATCGGGCTGGCCAGCGGCACGTGGGACCCGGGTGACGGTAGCGGCCCCCAGGCCATCAACGTGTCTAATTCCCGTTCGCTCGAACTGGTGCACACGTACGTCGGTGACGACTACACCCCGTTTACAGCCACGGTGACCGTGGTGGACGCGAGCGGGCACAGCTACAGCGATACATTCAAGGTCCAGATCGTACCCAAATCGCTGGATGTCGAGGCCAACATGGCCATCGACCGGGCGCTTTGGTACGAACACAAGGCGATGACGTTGCCGGCGCCCTCCAGCCCGACAGTGGGTAACTGGACCAGCGACAACGCCAACGCGTCGACGGCCTCGACCGTACAGGCGATGGAGGTCAACGGTCACCGCGAGACCGGTGATCCGATGAAGGACCCGTATGTCGATGACGTGGCTCGCGGTCTCCGGTTCCTGCAGCAGCACGTTCGCCGGTTGACCATCAGTTCGCAGCCGGCAGGCGATCCCGACACCAACGGCAATGGCTACGGCCTTGAAACTGACGGCGACCACGTGGTCTACGTCGGGGGCCAGATTATCGACGCGTTCGTCGCCAGCGGGACTCCAGGTGCGCTCGCGACGACTGGCTCAGAGACTGGCCGAACCTACAAGGACATCGTGCAAGACATGCTGGACGCCTATTCGTTCGGCCAGAACGAATACAACCAGGGCGGCTGGATCTACAACTGGAACGATGAGGGCGGGATCGACTCATCGTCGTCTGGCTGGTGGGGCGTCGGCGCGCACGCGGGCAACGTGTGGGGGCTGACGGTGCCCAGCTGGGTTACCAACGAGAACCTCACCTACGGCATTCCCAACCTCCAGAACTTCGACGGCTCCGGTCAGGGCTATGACGGATCGTGCGGATACCGGGGGCCGAACGGCAACGTGGCCGAGACCGGAGCGTGCCTGATCATGATGTCGGCCGACGGCGTCGCGCGGACGGCGCCCCGGTTTCAGGCGTCCGAACAGTGGATTGCCCGCCAGTGGGGCGGCGACCCGCACGGCAGCATGTATGGGATGTACAACCTGACCAAGGCGATGCGCCTGGCCACGGGCGGCCCGATTACGCTGCTGGGCGGCACGATTGACTGGTACGGTGCGGATCCGAACCCCGGCAACCCGACCGACGGACAAAACGGTCTCGCACGGTACCTGGTCGGTACGCAGGGCGGAGATGGGTCGTGGGGCGGCGATTGGGTCAGCGGTTCCACCTCGACCGCATGGGGCGTTCTCATCCTGGCGCCCGCGTTGTTCGAACTCGGGCCGACGGCGGCGTGCAGCGTGGACGCGTCCTCCGTGTGTCAGGCGGGCGCAGCCGGTGGCTGCAACACGACCGGCACCGACCCCTGGGCGACCGTGCACTTCGATGGCAGCCAGTCGACGGTCGGTGATAACGCGATCGCCAGCTACTCCTGGAATTTCGATGATGGCGGCTCGACGTCGGATGCCTCGACGGTGACGGCCTCGACGTCGTACTCGACCACCGGCGTGAAGAACGCGACGCTGAAGGTCACCGACATCAAGGGCAACAGTTCGACGGTGACCTGCCCGGTGTTGGTCACGTCGTCGGCGCTGGATCCGATTGCCAGCGCGGGCGGGCCATACACGATGTGCATCGGGGACAGTTCGCTGGTGCTCGACGCGTCGGGCTCCACGGGCCGCGGGTCGAACATCAACACGTACGAGTGGGACTTCAAGGGCGCGATCAACTTCGCGGCGATTGACGCCACCGGAGTCACCACCAACCAGGCCGCGTACTTCAACAGCCTGGGTGCGGGCACGTACGACGTCGGGGTGCGGGTGACCGATGACCTGGCCCATCCCAGCGTCGTCAAGGCCTACAGCACGGTCACGGTGAGAGACTGCGCGCCGCCGGTGATTACGGTACCGGCCAACATCAGCGCGGTCACGCCGAATCCGAGCGTGGTCGTCACCTACGCGGCGCCCTCGGCTACCGACAACGTTGATGGCACCGATCCCGTAACCTGCGTGTCCTCCCCGACGGCGGGGCTTTCGTCGGGATCGTCCTTCCCTGTCGGCACGACGACGATTACCTGCGATGCGTCGGACCATGCGGGCAATCACGCGGCGACCAAGAGCTTCACGGTGACGGTGTCAAACAACCGTCCGCCGGAGCCTGTCAACGACCAGGGTGCGACGTACAGCGGCACTCCGGTTACCGTCAATGTGCTGGCGAATGACGGCGATCCGGACTTCGACCTGCTGAGCATCACGGCGGTCACTCAGGGCGCGAATGGTTCGGTTGCCGACAACGGCAACGGCACGGTGACGTACACGCCTGTCACGGGATTTGCGGGTACGGATACCTTCTCCTACACGGTCAGTGACGGGAAGGGCGGCACGGCAACGGCGATGGTGACCATCACGGTGACCAAGCACAGTGTGACCGCAACCGCGGGCGGCGGCGGGAACGTCTATGACGGCGCGACGCATGTTCCGTCGGCCTGTGTCGTCACCGGGGCGTACATCGGTGACTTGACGTGCACCAACACTCCGGCCATCGCCGGACCCAACGTCGGGACGACGGTCACCGCGCCGGTCGTCACCGGCACGGGGATGAGTAACTTCACCATCACGAGCGTCAACGGGGCGTACGCGATCACCGCGGCGGCGCTGACGGTGAAGGCCGCGGACGTGACGGCGCCGCACGGTGTGGCGTTCCCGGCATTCACGGTCAGCTACGCGGGCTTCGCCGCTGGAGACACGCCGGCGTCGCTGGGTGGTGCGCTCAGCATCACCACGACCGCCACACTGGCGAGCGGAGTGGGGACGTATCCCATTACGCCGTCGGGGTTGACCTCGGGGAATTACACAATCGCGTTCGTGAACGGT
>Ga0334722_10000711_pt1 | contig 46928 bp, 54 predicted proteins | sample C3_bottom_MG_FD_207210 | JGI IMG/M metagenome (GOLD analysis project Ga0334722, IMG submission 207210) | Sediment microbial communities from Yellowstone Lake, YNP, Wyoming, USA - C3_bottom | ecosystem: Environmental > Aquatic > Freshwater > Lake > Sediment | place: USA: Wyoming | collected...
ATTGAGATAGACCCGGCTAACACAAGGTTCATGAAGCTGTTCTCTCGTGATGTTGATGGAACTTGCGGGTCGTTGTTCCTTGTGCCCCTCGTGATGCTTGATAACAGAGAAAGCGAGCGTGTAGAAAAGGCATTCAATATCCAATACCTGCTGGATGCCCTAAGCCCTGTTGAAAAAGAACTAGTTGCGCTCTGTTTTCCGGGAGAGGACGATCGGGTTGATGTGATCTGGAACGGATACCGAGCAATGATAATGGCTGCTGTGCTGATGTAAGAAACAAAAACCCCTCCCGAGTGGGAGGGGCAACCAACCAAAAGGAGGGTCATGGTCGGATGTTTGGAAATAATATAACACATAGCAAGGAGGAAGTCAACAGTATGTTTGAGCATGACACAGTGCTTTTTCCCAAAAAAGAGTATGTCCCTGAGCTTGCGGATGTTGTAAAAGTGGTCAAGGATAAATCCAACACCAAGCACATCCCTATCTTTCGTGGAAAATCCAGTCTGGTCACAGATGAGAAGTGGCTCCAGAGGTGGTTAGATGAGCACTCTCTTCGCTTGGAAGATGTATTTGAGAAATGGGAGCCTTTCCCGAAGGAAGGGAGCGTGGAGAATCTGGACAGCATAGAGGAGCTGTTCAACCTGGCCGGTGATAGAGTGTTGCTAGATATCAAACCGCAATTCCAGGCCAAGTTTGGCGGGAGACAGATAATCTTATCGAGGGGAGGTGGGAAGCAAAACGAGAGCGTAAGAGTGGTGTATCCGGGGGAGCTGGCGCTAATTCTAAAAAGTAACGGCGTCAGGTTTAAGGATGTGTTCACAAGATGGAGGGTATGGCAATGAGTCTGAATTGTTTAAGACCGGGAGAAGAGAAGACGAGAGGGGATGTTATCGATTGGAGCGTGTTATCAACAAGGGATCCGTTTGTCTTTGAGATCAAGATTGAGAAAGGTGTTACCATTATTCTCATCGATACCTACGGTGAATGCGTGTTCACTGTTCACGATCTTACGTGTGACGACCTCTTTATCAAGCGGTTTGTCAATATACCCCACCTGCTCAGCTACTTGGAGACACGTTGTTTGCATGGTAAAGGGTATGCTCTCACGACTTCCGGGAAGCACGAGGTGTATATCAATAGACGGGACTTAATAGACGTCCTGGTGAAATGCATGGTGAAGATGCCGCACTATGCTAGTCCATACTACAACAAGGACGAAGTAGAACAACCCGAAAGACCATAAGGAGGGAGAGCTATGAAGTTAGAGACACTAAAGTATAGGGTTATGGATCATGTTTGCAATGTGGCCATGCATGTATGTATCGAGCGAGGCTACCTAGCAGAAGGGCTTTATTTAGCACAGGAGCTGAAGGACAGATGGGATGAGATTTTTGACTCAGCAATGAGCAAGATACCGAAGGAGGGGAAAGATGAGCAGGGAAAGTGAGCTGTTAGAACATCTTTGCCTGGAAGTAATCAAGTTCTACATCCGGCACGGCGACTTCGTAGCTGCTAACTATGTGAGCAAGGCTCTCGCCAGCGAGTGGCAATCAGTTCTCCATCTGGCGGAAGTCATGCAGGAAGTGGAAGCAGAGCGAGAATTGACAAGCAGGCTTGGGCTGGAGCGGATTTATGAACTCAAGCGAGATCAGGATCTATAGCTCCAGCTCTGAAAGGGGATCCTCGTGCGAGATCTGGGGAGTGCTCCTGGATGCGGGGGCTCTCCCCGGGACTGGTCTGTTCGGACGGACTTGCCTGGTGTCACATATGCACGGGGATCACGTTCGTAAGGCGAGGGAATTTGAATTCCGTGGTTGCAGGGTGCTGTATCCAGGGAAGGACTTCGAGCACAAGAGCGTGATGAGGATCGGTGATGTCCTGGTAAAGGCTGTGCTCTTGATGCACGATGTGGACTGCTACGGCTTCCTTCTTCGGAAGGGGTCGGAGTATGCTCTTTATGCTGTTGATACATACGATATCCCCTACCGATTCCCGAAGCTCAAGTGGCTCTTACTCGGTGTCGATTATGATGAATACACGCTCTGGAACAGCACTCTAAATCACGAGCTCCCGCTTAGTCTGGCGGAGCGTATATCCAACTCGCACATGTCGCTAGAGAGAGCGAGGCGCTTCCTGGCTAGGCAGGAGTATGAGAACTTGGTGATTATGCACTATGGACAATGGCTTAACTTAGAACTAGCAAAGACCACGGGAGGGTCATTATGGACGGAGCTAAAATAAAGAGAGACTTTGAGAAGTTCCTTAGTGAGCATCCAAAGGCTATTGTTGAGAGATATGGGCGTAAACTGCTTATTTCAAGCGAGTTATCAACATTCTGTTTTGAATACAATTATCCTCTGGAACATGCAAGAAAAGAACTAAAGAGGTTAGGACTTATAGGAAAAGGAGTCTTTGTCTCTTGGGATCCTGACATCGGGGAGAATAGGTCATTCTACGACCTGGAGGAATATAGCATCCCTGAGAATGAGATCGTAAGTGAGGTCAAGGAGATCATAGAGCACGGGTCTAAGATAGTGTGGCTCGGTCGTGTGTGGATACGTAAGAAACAGATCTCTCATCTCTGTGAGAAATATAGGCTTAGATATGCTCAGTTACTTATGATACTCAGAAGACACAGATTGGTTGGTAAATGTAGGATGGTATACGATCAGGAGTCGGACAGCTTCGTCAAGTCAGTGGAGGTTATATGGAACAGCTGGGAGAGTCATGTCATGGATGAAGTTGAAAATCTACTGAGAGATAAAGCCTTCGAGGGAAGATTTATTACCCAAGAAGATCTATTACACTTCGCCAACAGGATGTATCTAAGATATGATGCTCTTGTTAATCTACTGCGGAAATATAGGATAATCGATGAGTGTGTGGTTGCTTTCAGGGTGAGGGAGGGCGTAAATGTTTAGAGGAATAGGGACAAAAAAGAGGATTCCTCTCAGATATAATCTGTTTATTGCGAGGGTCGGTAATGGATTTTCAAGTAGGGATATGGCTAAAATTCTCGGCATCTCACACGAGGCTTACTTAAATATTGAACATGGATGGACAAAAAAGATAGACTATCGGGTGGCACAGAAGCTGGTGGAAATGTTCGGAATGAGACCGGAGGAGCTCTTTGCGGGCAAAGAATACTCTATATGCGAAAACAAGAAGCTATCTGAGAAGTTTAGGTTACTTGCTAGTAGAGAAGACGGAAAACTGGAACTCATTTGCATACAGACATAACGACCTGTTCGGATTCGTGGATTTCCTGGCGGTGTCTCCCGAGCACGGAACACTTGCTCTACAGGTTACGAGCTTCTCCAATAGGTCTGCTAGAAAGAGAAAGATCTTAGAACACAGGGAGAAAGTAGAGATACTTCTCCGGGCGGGATGGCGTGTCGCTATCCTGTCCTGGAAAAAGAAAGGTAGATCATGGACTCCAGATTTGCTGGAGATAACCTATGAGATGTTATCTGAATGAGGTTAAAACATTCCTAGATATTGCATTCGACAAGTTGCTGGACGATGAATATATCCTACTGCAGTATGCTCCCAACGGTGACAAATCGTTTACTGGTCGCTTTGCTGGCAAGAAAGAGCAGATTTTAGACTTCGTATCTCAGCATCAGGATTACGCCTATGGGATCCATCTTTCGACTAGAAAGGTAAGCAACCTAGAGTTGTTCAATGAGAGGCACAACATGTCACTAACCTCGCCCTACAGGCTACATTTCATAGCCATCGACCTAGATCTGAGAAAGACATGGCCACAGGAAGACTTCCCAGAGTTCGATCTGTTTGAAAAGAGCGTCCTCAATTCCTTAGTGGAATATCTAGGCAGAATGGGATTTAAGCTTAACCTGCTTGGCTACACGAGCGAACACGAGGGCAAGAGAAATTGGCTGGGGGTTATATCTATTGTTCCGAAGCCCTGGGGATACGACCCGCTGTCAGTTCTACTCGGCTGGAACGACCTGGCTTATGTAGATCGTGGTATCACATCTCTTAAGGCTGTTCGACTGCTTGGCACAAGAAACGGAGAGTCAGAATCTAGGCTCTTGAAATTCAGAAAGACCCCGAGGCAGAACATCCCTCTGGCTAAAAGAAACACAAACAAAAACATCTCATATTCCGACTTCCCAGCAGAAGGAGTGCTTGATAAGATTCTAGCGAAGTATGGATACAGAGCACAAAGGACAAGGAAAGGGTATATGATCAAATGCCCGTTTCATGACGACAAAAATCCGTCCATGCTGGTGTTCGAGGATAGGCGAGGGGCGTATTGCTTCGGTTGCAATAAGTATTACCCCATCTCGAGGGACGGTGAGTTTATAGTGAGGGAGGATCGATATGGAAGTAAGAGTAGACTTTAAACAGAAACTATTTGAGACTGAGGGGATCCCGAAGACTGTGGTTCTTCCCTACGGAGAAAGAGTAACGTTCTCGACAATGTCCGAGGGTGGAAGGAAGCTTGCCCTTGGTTTTACTAAGCTGGTCTTAGATGGTGTCTGGTTCGGATATGTCACAAAAGAGAAGCGTGTGTCTGCTGTTAGAGATAACTTCATCGCATATCCTATCGGTCGGCTGAAGGTCGGAGATGAGGAATTCATGTATATCTTCTACACGCTAGGGTTTCACTTCACGCACGAAAGAAGCGGTATTGTGATAAATGAGGTTATAGACGTGTCGAAGGTAGAAGCGTTTGATTATTCTACCCCTGTTTTTGCTAAGAATCCGAGCACATATAAACTCTACCAGTTCGGCTTTCAATCGCTCTCCAGCGGTGAATGGGAGTTTATCGACCGCAACTCTGAAGAGATCATGCTGGCGCAAAACATCCGAGGAATAACAGCACTGCGAAGATTCCCAACAGGAGAGATTCTCGCTCTAGGAGGACAGAAGCTTGCATTTGCTACGGATGCGGCTCTGCACCTCTATTCTGGCGCTACAGCAAAGGCTATACTCACTAGACTCATAGAAGAAGCAGGGAAAACGGGGACTTACAATATATCGCCGGAACAGCTTTCTCTAGTCGAATTTTCCAGAGAGAACGAGGCTTTCAAATTCTACGAGGAATACTGCCCTGGCATTATATTGTCTCCAGAGGAAGTCCAGCTGTTGATCAGACTTGCTGATAATTTTAGAGTCGATTCAATCACTTATAGACTTACCGAAAACGGAATGACGCTAATTCTAAAAGAGAGAGGGCTTGTAAGAGAAGTGCCCATGGATGTCTTTCTGTCGTCGAAGGGATTCACAAAGCTGGATGGTTATTCTGGTGTAGAATATCTTACAATGTCTGATTATGCCAGATCTAAGAAAACAAAGATTCAGGCAGTGTGGCTTGTCTTTGCTAGATATCTCTTACACAAGTTCGGAATCGATTCTAACGACCTAGCAAAGAGAACCTACGAAGAGGTTCTTAAAACTATCAGGCGTATCGTATCAAGCGCAAATAAGGTGCCGTCTATGAAGCACCTGCAGATGTCGATGAAAGAACAGGCAACCAGTGGGATATTCCACACAGTCCACAAGTATATCGAAGACGGTAAGGCCTACATTCCCAAGCTGGAACTGCTTAAATACATAAAGCTTAATGAGTTTGCATATCCAGGGGATTATCAGACCTTCTCTAGAATCTTGTCGGAGATTACAGACTCCTACAACTACGGCAGTATGGATTGCTTTGTGTTTGCACTAACGGAAGAGGAAATCAGACAAGAAGAGAAGGTTGAGAGTAGAGAAGTATTGAAAGAGCTTCTCAACAACTCCGCAGAAGATGTTCTTACTGAGATTCCAGAAAAGATGCTGGACGAGGTAAGACCGCTGGGTGTCGTCTTCATAACCGGCAACGGCAAGGCCAAGATGAGAATGACGCCTCAGGAAGTAGTATTTGATGTGCTCGGAAAGATAGAAAGAAAGGCCTCGGTGGGTCTGCAGTTTGAGAGCGAGGACATTGCAAGAAGAATGGCTACTGTATTCGAGCCGTATGAGCCTAAGATCTCTGGAGATATGGTTCTCTTCGGCGACACAGATTACGGCTACGATAAGTATTATGTGAGAATATCTGATGATGGTTATCTGGTATTTGAAGAGGGGAACTAGCCATGAGAAAAGAACCGAAAGTCATAACGGTATGGGGATTAGCAGGAAGCGGAAAAACAACATGGCTGGCGAATACCCTAGTTCAGCTCAAGGATAAGTTCACAGCAGGTAATACACTGCTTCTGACGTTCTCTCGTATGGCAACAAAGATGTTGAATGAAAAGCTACAGCAACAGGAACACACTCTGCAGGTGTCCACATTCCACAGCTACATCGCCCAGCACTACAGGAGAGCTGGCTATGCTTACGCTCCTTTGCAGTTTGATCGGATTTCGGAATGGTTCGAGGCAAAGGGCTTTCCTAGAATCAGACTAAGATATATGCGTGGCGGCTTCTACCAAGAGACAGGGCATTTCTATGATCACTTCAACAACTGCAGGCTACTGCTCAAACAGCCCGAAGTATATTGGGAAGAAAGTGGAGATTATGTCCAATACGGCATGTCACCTCAGGAATTCAAACAATTGTTTAAGGAATTTCGGGAATACATGTATAGCCTTGGGAAATTCGATTACACAGAAACGCTCATGCTTGGGCTTAATCTGAGTATTGAAGTTCCCTACGTGGTAATAGACGAAGCAAATGATATTTGCCCGCTGGTTTGGCGACTAGTCAGAAGATTTTGCTCAGACACTATCCTCTTAGTCGGAGATCCTAATCAGAACATCTATACCTTTGCAGGCACTAGCGATAAGTATCTTACATCATACGAGCCTATGAAACAACTCACCCTCAGCTATAGATGTTGCGACGAGGTAGCAGAATATGCGAGACGATACCAAGTCTGGGGAGAAAAGATTATCGGGAACGGCAAGCATGGGAAGGTCAAACAAATTAGCCACTACTCGGAAGGAATAAACCCAGAGAAGGATACTCTTCTCTTGACCTACAAGATCAGAACAGCAGAGAAGATAAGCAACATGCTGTGTAGTGAAGGGATTCCGCACAAGTTGTTTGACGATCTTCCCTTTAGTGCGAAGGTCAACGCATTAGTCAGATTCTGGACTGGATTAGAGCACGGATGCCTTAGGATGCGAGATCTGAAGGTGCTAGACTACATACCAGCTAAGTATGCAAGGAATAAAACCCGTTTATTGGAAGTAGCGAAAATTCTAGAGGATAAGAGCGTATTAGATTTTCCAGAAGCGGAGATCCTGGTAAGCGGTCTCAAAAGGATGGGAATATACGGACTGTGTAAGGTCATTAAGCTGGATAGAGAAGAAAGTGAGTTGGTCTTGGAACTAACCAAAAATCCTGCTTGGTATGATCCCAAGATAAGCGTTATGAACACACACAAGGCGAAGGGCTCAGAAGCGGATGTGGTTATCATGTGTCTAGACTTCTCGGATAGAAGGGAGGTGGATGAGAAAGAAAGAAACAAGGTCATCTACACAACAGTAACGAGAGCAAGGAATGAGTTATATGTTGTCGAGTAGGGTGTTAACAAGATCAGACAAAGGGAGGTAGTATCATGATTCCACAGAAAGGACAGATAATGATTCCTAGCTTCATCCTAAATGACAGATTAATTACTAAGATGACCAGGAGTATTGTTAAGGATACTGTCATTGACCTGTTCTCACACTCATTTAGTCTTCAATCAGATAACGATTACATCTCGTTGATAACCTGGATGGTTAGGGCAATCTCCGGGGAGAAGGGATACCCGATTCTGACAATACTTGGCGATACAGGGACAGGCAAGACAACCGCTGGCAGATTTATCGTCGACATCTTGAACCCGGCTGATACTTCGGTTATGATACTTCCAAAGTCGCCGGATGATTTATATGCCTGCGCAAAAGACAAAGTCATCCTTATGTTTGATCATCTGTCTCACATTCCACCCAAGATAGGTAACGCCCTATACCAGTTATCTGCAGACCACCCTATCATTCTCACTTCGATGTATGATACTCTGTGTGGGAAAACTCCACTACGAAGCAAAAGTGTCATGATAAGAACAAAGAAACCTGAGAGCTATATGTCCCAGAGAGCCCTTGAGAAAACATTCCAAGAGTGCGCCCCATACTACCGGAGTTATCTAGCCCGTTGCCGTAGGAGAGTGTTAGAGAAGTGTCCTACCGAGTTATACTTGGGCTTTGGAGAGTTCCGCAAGTGGGTGCAGGATCATGTTTTGTTCTCCTCAGGCTCGATATACCCTAATATCTATAGAGACCTAAAAATGGCCTCTGTAGCGTTATTCTTCCTGGACGATGAAATATACGGGGTAGACCAAAAGTCGTCGTCCTAGGGCAAAATAGGAGGCTTTAGGAATGAACGAGTTGATTGAGAAGAGACTGAAAGATGGGATCTACGTAGATATCACTCCGCTGGTTGGCGCTGTCTGGCACTGGATACAGATTCACACAGAGAAACCGGATATTGACCCCACTGGATGGTCAGAACTATTGACTAAAGGAGAAGAATGTGATAAGCAGAAAACGACCACCTGATTCCTCGGCAGAGGTTAAGGTGGCATCGGCGCTCACCACCGGTCATTCTGAGGCAACCAGTTGCACCCCCTCGAGCGAGGGGGTTATTTGTTTACTCTTCCGGGAGTTCTGAGCACTTGAAGATGCCGAATCGTTTGGCAATGATCGGGCATAAGTCTTCCGCATAACTAGGGTCGATAATAATTTTTGGCTGTGGAATCTTCTTCTCGTCTGGATGGTTGAACACTGCCTTCTCGAATCTTACGTTCTCCCTGACTAGATCCAACAAAACAAGAACAACATCTAACCACTTGTCACCCCAGATCTGTCCTAGTCTTTCCTCGAGCTTGTCTCGCATGGTAGCATAAACTAGGAGCAACACTTTCTGGTAATCGTAATTCATGAAGACCGATAATGCATACAAGAGGTGTAGGAGAGTATATTCTGAACTTCCTACCCTAATTCTATGAAAGATCTTGTTTCTAAATTCCGGGCTTTTATAATAGTCTAGGTCATTCAGTTTAGGTTGGTTGTTCTTGATTCTTTCTATAGCAAGTAATGTTCTCGCATGGCTCATAACTATGCTGTCAGTTTGAGTGTCAGGTCGCCTATCTTGATAATGTTCGTTGCCTTCTTGTTAAGCTTAGTTTCCTCTTCCTCTTCGTATCGATCTGGAGCCGTTCTTCTTAGAAACTTATCATAGCATTCCCAGCATAGGGCGGCGGCAATAACTCTATCATCATGCCATCCACTTTGAGCTTCTATCACCGACCCGTCCTTCACCACCCTGGTCATTTCCTCTACCAGTTCCTTAGACCTGAGGATAATCTTCCCTTCTGTGAGTGCTCCACGAAACGCACCAAGCAAGGACACCTTTGTCTCAGCCGTAGTCTTCCAATGTCTCACGAAACTTTTCCTAAGGGCGTCCTGTCTGCTGTAGAGATATTCCCTGGATTTTCTGATATTGGTGTTAAACACTTCCCTTAGTTCTTCCGGAAGATCTTTAACCTCTGGAACCCAACCCTCTCTCTTGAGCTTATCTATCTCAGCTAGGGTAGAATGACCCACACCAGTAATCTCTAGGATTACCATTGCGCTGTTATAGATCGATGCTAGGAGAAGGACATATCTTGCCAGCGCCTGAGGATCTACCTGATTATCCGCAAATTCTGCTACCTGCTCGATTCTGTCCTTGTAGCATTTAAACACTTGTATAACTGCATTGTCGGAATCCATATTAGCCCCCATGGTTGGGTCTACGCCAACAGCATATGTTCCACCTTGTTCTGGCTTCTCGAAAATGGTGAGATTGGTTGCGGAAGAGTCTTTCTCGATGATAAACTTCCCGTTGTAGTAGAGTCGATATTTCTCCGGCCTAGCTTCCTTCACATGATCTAGCTGGGTGTTGATGATGTTCGTATTGAAGAAGCGCATACCAGAGAGCTGGAAGGCTTGGTATTCCGTGAATGGAAATTCCTGCAAGCAGAAGTTTTCATCGTTCATGTATTGTTCCGCTAACTGTTTCCTCCACCAAGCAAGTTGAGCCATCGATATTTCCACGCCATAGAGCTTTTTAACTTGTCTTATCCAGGCCGCTTCTTCCGAGCTAGGAGAGTATGAATAGAACTTATAAGCTGTCGGTTCTTTGTTGGGGTCAACCCTGTAATCCTCTTTTAGCCACCAACCTAAGAAGATTGCCTTTTGCACAGGAGACTTCTTTGCTGTTTCCCACATGTCATAGAAGTCGTTATAGCCATTCGCCGTAGATTCGTAGATGAACATCCGATACGGATGCGAGTTAGAGAGAGATGCCCTCACAGCAAAGAGGTCTTCCATGTTCTTAAAGTAGGCTACCTCGGAAGCGTGTATATAGTTAAAACCTCGAGACCGACCTACAGTTCCTTTCTTATTCGATCTGTCTGAGGTATATAAGTAATGAATTTCCGAGAAGTTATCAAACCTAGTAAAATCCCTCGTATTAGTTACTAAATCCGCCTTTCTCTGCCTAGGCGGAATGTTCATGTGATAGTCGCTTATGATTGCTTTTCTGGCCAGGTTTGCATTTATGTAATCGTTCATCATTATTGCCAGTCGAGCACCACGGACAGTGTAGGCATAGAAGAGATCCAGACCGAGAAGGATGGTTGTAATGCCCATTTGCCTACCCTTCAGGATTACGAACGTCCTGCATTCGTCGTTCTCTTTTACAGCTTCCCACATCTTGTAGATTAGATACTTCTGGCTACCATACCAGTTGCCTTTGGAGAGATGCAGGAACCCCCTGTCCTTTGAGATAATCACGATATGCTTGGAATACTTAAGGAAATTAGCAAATACAGGATCTAGCTTTGCCATACCGAACACCCCTTCTGTATGCTTCCACAAAGAGCAGAATATAATCCCTAGCCAAATAACCGTGCTTATCCACAAACCTAGCCATAGCCTTCCAGAATTGCTTGTCGAAGTTGTCTTCTGGCACAATGAATCCTTTTTCCTTTAGATACTTGGAGATTTCCAGCATTAGCCGTTTGTCCCCTTGCAATTCGGTCTTAATCTGTTGTAGATACTCAAAGAGAAGTCTCTTATCTAGATTCATAATTTCCTCACAATAAACTGTATGATCAGAGCGGCAATAAAGCTAAGGACAGCAATTGCTAATTTCTTCTCTGACCGTTCTATGAGAATACGCAGTTCAGTTAATTGAGCCGATATCGAGCATACTTTCTCATTTAACTCAGAAAGTGTCTTCTCCAAGTTCTGCATCTTGACCTCCAGGACTAGGGTTCTCTCGTCTAGCTCCATGCTCTTTCCTCCCAAACAACAGAGGTATGTATGATATAAACAAGAAGGTTAGAACATAAGGTAAGCACTGAATCTTCTCGAGTGATAATATGAACAGCACAAAGCCAAGAGCCGTTGAGATGAAATAAGCAAAATAGCGCATGTTAACCAATATGCCGAGAATGAGCTTAAGCACTTCCATTGTCTCCCTCCTAGAAATCCCTTAATATCTTCTCGATGTCGTCCTCTTCTTCCTCTTCTTCGTCCTTCTCTTCGGTAATGTCCGTCTCATCTTCCTCTGGAATCTCAGTTATAGATATATCCTTCTTGAGATCCTCAAACTCGTCCTCTATCCCTTCCTCCTGGAAGTCCTCTACTTCTCCCTTTGAGATAAGCTGCATCTTATATGCTAAGGCGATAGTCTGTCTAACTTCTTTCAATAGAGCGAGAGTCTCCTGGTTAGTTTCTCCGCTGTCGACTCGGTTTTCCACTTCGTCCATAAGCTTAGCAGATACGTTTTTAAGCTTCTCAATAAGTTCGTTCCACATACATACCTCCTACTTTTTGCTTTTCTTTTTCTTCTTCCAACCACCGCCTTTCTTCTTAACGTAACCAGTTGATTTAGAGCAAATAGCATAGGCCTGGTCTTTTGTGTATCCTTTTCTCTGGACTTTCTTTACACAATCATCTAACTTCTTTGGCATACTAGTCCTCCTTATATGCTCTTACTCTACCCTGTCTCATTCTCTCTCTTAAAACCGCATCAACCACCCTTCTGGCTTCTCGCAAGGCAACCGCTTTTATTCTTGGGTTCAATTTAGATTGCCTTATCGACTGGATTATTCTAGTGAGAGCAGTTCTCCTAACCTCCCCTAGCGCTTCCCTATCTCTATATTTGATTGCCGCATCTATCTGGTCAATAATGTAAAGTTCTTTCATTAGCTTCCTAACAATCCCAGCACCGACGCTCTCGTAGAAGTTGCTCCTGCTCTTGGCTGGGATGAGATCCATTCTCTTGAGATCTGTTGCCAATCTCATATACTCGTCGAAGAACCTGTCTATGTCTTTTTGCACAAATTCATTATGCATATTGCGAACAACATAATCCTCGAAATCATCCATAATTCTGACCTTAAACGATAGTGCCTCCATGAACTGAGCAAAGTCCATGAACCATCTGTCATTCGGGAGAGTAGCGTAGTTTCTATATCTCAGACCAACAGCACCTATTAACCCAATAGGAACAATAGACTTTATCCCGGCTATAAGCCTCTCTGAAAGCGGAAGGTCTCTATTGGATGTAAGCTCTCCTGCCAGTCTAGCTAAGGAGGACATCTTCGTTGTCAGATATTTTCCGAACTCCTTACTCATTCCGCCAAACAGGAACATGAGCTTCTCCAGCACTGTCATATCTTTCCTAGTGAGCACCTTGCCCAGATTCTCCAGCAGAAAGGCGCTTCCGAAGAACATCTCAAGTGGTTCAAGTTCCACACTGGCAATGTCTAATGTCAACAGCTTCCTTCTTCCTGTCTTGTCAACAAGCGGAATAGTTATTCTAAATAGATCCCTCCAGTTCTTCAGCGCCTCTATCGGATCATCCGAGATCTTATCAAATATGCTCTGCCCAGTGACTGCCGAGTGGATGATGTTTGCTATATACAGGTGCAGTCTGAGCATAGCAGGGTAGAAGTCCACAACCAGAGACGTCGCATCTTTAGAAGCCCACCTGGAGAAGTTTCGCCAGAGGGAGAGATACCAATCAGGAGCAAACGTTAGGAGCCTTATCCACATCTGCTTTCTCGGAGAAATAAAGAGCCAATCCTTTGCACCGCCAAAGATATTGCTGATCTCCTCTATATTTCTAACAGCCTCTTCCAATGAGAGCTTGCCCCTCTTGAACATATCGATATAGTGCTTTGCGATGAGAATCTTATAGTCCCGATACAGTAGATCCCACGTCAGATGTTCATCTAGGTTAAACGCTTTCCATATCTTGTCTGAATACCTACCGGTATAAGGACTAGAACTGAGCTCATTATAGAGACTCTGCAGAAACTTGCCTCTGAGTTCTCTATCCATCTGAGGCATACCAACGCTGAGGAACGGTGCCAGGTCTTCCCTTCTAGCGAACATCAGAAAGTCTATAATCTCATCATACGCACTAGCGATATCATAAACGCTCTTGCCTTGAAAGACACTCCAGAGGGCATTTCTTAATGCTGTGGTCGCAACATCCATAGGGACATTCGCTGATACTGCAGACTTAGTCAGAGTAACAGCATGGAACAGAGAGAACTTAAGCACCATGTGCTTGATCATACTGTTTACCCATGCGAGGGCATTGCTTCCTTGTCTAGACCACGGGATATCTGGTCTCAATCTCGCATAGGACATAAGGTTATCAAGCATCTGCTTGAGACCTCGGTGCATGTAGAGTGTCTGTGTAGTCACACCCCAAATAGGTGGAATCTTCACCCAGTTCCAACGGTCTGTCTTTAAGAGACCGAGTTTCTGAATCTTCGGCTCTGTATAAACACCCCATGTCCCAACTGCATTGTTTATGAATTTTCTGTATTCTTCTATCGCTAACGGGAGTTGTCTTCCCATCACCCAAGCTTTTACTAAGTCGGAAGTCTGCTTGAACTCTGGGTACAGCGCTTCTGGTGTCTTACTCCTTAGCGCATGACTAATGTGCTCTGTTAGAGTCGCAACTTTCCTTCTCTTGAGAGCATTCCGCCAGGAGGCAGCGTTCGCCCCTATATGTTGATCTATAACCTCAGAAATATCAGCAACGTCCTCGGTTCTGAATCTCAACGGGTAGAAGTTCTCTCTTGGCATGTAAGTAAGAAACTGAACAAAGAGCGGATGGTCTAGGGAAGGATCTTTCTTTACATATTTTCTGAGACCCTCGATGATATTATTTTCTGTTTCCCGTATCGTCGTTGCTGGCTCTATACCAACCCTCTTGATCTTATCTATAAACGCAAGTGATCGCCTAAATCCCTTTCGGATGGTTGTCTTCTTGAAATTGAATGCCTCTTCTAGTGCCTTTAACTCCCTGCTAGAGATAAGTTTGCTATTCAGTGCTTTATCGCCCATCTTGAAGAACGACACGAGAATATCAGATTCAAATGGGAAACCTATATCTCTTCTGAATGCCTTCTCTGCTTCGACTGCGACTTCCTTTTGCTTCACCTTTGGAACAAGTATCTCCGCAATCTTTGTCTTCAGAATCTCTCTTACCTCAGCATCTGACCTTGCCCTCTCACCAATATACTTTGCCGCCCCTCTAACTGCCGCCAGGAAAAACTTCTGCCGCTCTGGATTTTGAGACAGAACAAAGATGGAATACGAATCTAGCTCTCTATTAGCCAAGAGGTTTCTGACTACATACTTAGCATCAGATGCTCTACCCGTGGCCGCCAGTGCTCTGAGATATAGCTTGTTAATCTCTTCGTATGTCTTGGGGTCTATCTCTTCCTTTACCTTCCTAAAATCGCTTACTTTCTTGATTTCCTCTGGTAGGCTTAAGATGCTCTCAACGCTCTGCATCCTCGTGATAAGGTCTTTGTGCGGAGATACAACAAGGTTATAGACCTTGAGAGTATTCAGGTATTCGTCCTTGTATCGAGCGTGTATCTTCCTAAATTCCTTTACAAGTTCCCTGACCGCTGTGGTATACCAATTGTTGCGAAAGGCCTCGTATGCCTCATAGCCATATCTTCCTAGGGGTCTATACACCTCGTTATAAAACTTCTCCAGGAGATCTCTCGGCATGAGCTCCAAAGCGGCGGCTACGGATGTCCTCTTATGCGGATGAAATTTAGATTCATAGTTGAGTATGAAATCTACTTCTTCGTCATCGAAAAACTTCTTCAGATACTTTACATAGTAGTCCGTAAACTCCTTAGACGCAATGAATCTGGCAATTCTCTCTGATTGATTGTTTAGAACTGCTTCTCCCACTGCTTCCAGAGAGGCAAACCCACCAAGCCGCCTTCTCACTTCCTTCGGAACATCATCAAAAAACACTTTGTCGACCAGTTTTCCCGCAAGATCTTTGAATTTGTTGTATGTCTTTGTCTTGCTCAGAATGTTGCTAGCCAGATGGAAGGATCCTCGCAATCCATGAACAGGGAGCGTAACAGCGACAGCACTAAGACCACCGCCAGCAACTTCCTTCACCCAACCCTTGCTCTCTCCCCCAATCTCTCTCATAGTCCCCGTAGCAGCACCGCTAGCAATACCACCAGCAAGAGCACGCTTGAGGGATAATCTAAACGCAGAAGCAGCGGTCTGAACGGCTTTCTCTGCCATAACGCCCGGTTTAAGACCACCGGCAAACTCTATTCCCATCTCGGTAAGCTTCCCTATAGGCTCGCTTTTCTTCTTGATCTCCGGAAGCACAGCCTTCATTGAATAAGCACCGACCAGGACAGGTAGTACTAACCCACCGATGGGACCTCCGATAGCAGTGCCAGCAGGAACGGAGAGAGCGGTGGCGGCGACAGCCATCCCACCCATCCCGATAGCTTCCAGTGTGTCCACAAAGGAAGGAGTAAACTTCTCCGTAGCATGATCTTTTATGAATAGGGCGTCCATGTTATTTCTTCTGCCCTCCGATCGTATATGCCGGATCCTCTAACATCTTACTGACAGCATTCCAGAGAGTCTTATCATTTGTGTTCTCCATAGCCTTTGTAGCTACATCTTGTAATTGATCCATGATCTTCCTAGCTTCCTCATAATTCTTCTTATTGAGTTGCTCCTCCAACTGTCTCTTCAGTTCCAGGAAAGATTTGTAGTATTCTACATTCACCTTCTTTTCCTTTTCCTTCCTGGGCGTGCTAGGAACCCTGATACCATACACAGAACCAAGCAGAGCGGCCTGTCTCCTGAGTTCCTCAGCTTTCTTGCTGTCGGTCTTTTCCACCCCATCCGCCTGTCTATACAACTGGTCTATTTCTTCTGCGACCCTAGCCTTTACATCAACGTGCCTCTCCCAAGCATCACCACTGCTTCTTACGACCTTCCTGGCAGCCATCATAGCGTCATGCAACATTCTCGTGTTAAACTTGAGCCACTCCAGCTTGTTTTGCTCCAGCATCTTAAGATACATCAACTTCTCTTGCTGGGAGAGCGCCATATTTTTCAGTATCACATCCCGGTCGTTTCTCAACTTTTCCAGGAGAATATCCCCATGTAGTTTCGCCTTCTCCAGCTCGAACTTGAATCGCTCTAACTGTCGCTTATACTCTTCTTCGTCCATCTCTCTCCACTGCTTCATAACGTTTGGTAAAGCGCTAGTAAACCCAAGAATAGAAGCCCCACCCATACCAACTGAGATAAGACCTGTAACAGCAATCGCAAGATTTCTGAAAAGCTCGTTCCTCTTGCTTTCGTCTTTGATCTCATAGTTTATAAGCGGTTTATACACCTCCAGTAGCTTGTCATATATCTTATTGGACATATCCACATACTTGCTCATCAGATCTGCTAACTTAGCATCCGCTTCTTCTGCTTTCTTCTTGTATTCCTCTATGTTCCCCTTAAACAATTCGTTAATTGCGTTGGCTGTGGATTGCTCGATAACAGAAGGACTCTCACCTCCGATAGCGGTCGCAAGTTTCTCATGTGTGCTGGATAAAGGAGAAGTGGAAAGCTTAGGTTCAAGGCTAGGCTCAGGAACCTTACCTGTCACTACGCTTTTTCTCTTACCTACTCCTGGTGCAAAACTTCCGGTCTCATCTACAATAGGAGTGTCTTTACCAACAAGCTTTACTAACTCTCCTAGAGCCTCTTTTTCCGCATCCGAAAGTTTACCTCCAGAAGCCTCAATGGCCATAGAATAGGCATTTGCGAAGGATCCCATAGTATATGGGAAACCGCCATATTTCATTACTTCGAGCGCTTTCTTTACCTTCTCCTCATTAAGCTTAGACATCAACTCCTGAACTCTGGCGCTTACATCTACCTCTTGCTTCTGCTCCTGTCGCTCCTGCTTTTGCTCTTGCCGCTTGGTTTCACTAGGGGGTTGAAGAGGTTTCCCGAACAGTTTCTGTGAGCTATCGTCTACAAAGGACAAAGATTTCTTAATGATCTCCGCTACTGTTCCGTAAGTATCTTGTGCACCAGGTTTGGGAATTTTCCCTGTTACCACCGTCTTTCGGTCGTCATCTTTGGGAACTGCCCCCGCTACTACTGCATCTCCAATAATTCCTTCCAAAGACATGATACCCTCCTATGCACCCCAAGCTGTTTTTTGCCAATCTTCCCACGCTTTACTCAGACTAGAGAAGCCGCTAGATAGACCCTGCATAGCTCCAGATGTGGTTGCAGCTGTTGCCTGAGTCCCAGCAAGATACCCTTGCGTAGCGGTTCCGTAGGCCTGCAGTTCCCTGGCCAAAATATCAATATCCGCTTCTGCTAATCCCTGCTGACTAAGAGCTGTCTTCAGTTGTTGATTCAGGAGATCATAGTAAGTGTTCTGATACCACCTGTCTAATTCGGCTTTTGCTTGCAAGGCCACGGAAGAATTGGCCAGTCCTCTAGCACTAAGATTGGACATGATCTGCTCATACTTCTGTCTGTATGCCTCGTCTAACATGTTCTTATACTGAGGTAACAACTGTCCAGCTCGATATTGCTCCAGAGCTTGAGCTATATTTTGCCTAGCCTGCTCAGAGAGACCGCTAATAGACGGAAGCCTAGCTCGAATCTGATTGAAGATGTCCCTTGGGATCCTTGGACTAGGGGGCTTCGGGGCGTTTATAAGCCCATAAAGAGATGTTCCTATTGCTGTTAAACCTGCTATTGCTGTAATTATTGGTGCTACTGCCGCCATATCTTATCCTCCATACCATTTCCTAAATTGTTCTTCTATGTCAAACCCTTGTATTCCGAGTTCGGCCATAGATCTATTGATGCCCTCTTTCCATTCCTGCCACGATTTCTGTATATTACTAAAGTCGAGGTGAGAACCAAATCTCCTGGATCCTTCTGTCGCAAGCTTGAATGTTTGATAAGCCTCCGGAGAGCTGACGGTAGAAGCAATCTCTTGCGCAACAGGAGCTGTTTTTTGTTGATATGATTGTATGTTTTTCTGCAGAGAAGACTGAAAGAAATCCCTGAGATTACTATAATCTCCGATTGCTCCCGTAGTTTGTGTTCTCTCTCCGTATGTCAACGCCTTCTGGAAAGCAGGACTCACCTTCTCGCTATACTGTTTCATCAGGGCGCTCATTACCGTAGTATACAGATCAGAAGCAACATTTGGCGCTGGACTAGAGGAGGAAATTCTCTGCATGAACTCCTGATATTCCTTCTGCCACTGTGGTATATGTGGTTTCCTTGCTCCCATTTCTTATCCTCCTTAAGACCCACTTTCTAGCTTTGCTGTCCCAATAGAGCAGGTGAGTAAACATTTCTTTCCCTAATCTAAGGAGGGACAGCACGTCTCTTATATCTTTTATATCTCCCCAGAAATGATATACCAGTCCCACCTCGCCTTCAAGCTTTAAGTCATCCAAGTAGAAATCCTGCGTTTCGACTATCCTTTTTGCAGTCTCCAAATCTGTTCTACAGTAGACGACGAGGAAATCCCTATGGGCGAAGTAGAGGCCATTCTTGAGCATAGCATCAATTAACTCGAAGATTATCTTGTTCTGTTCTAGATGGTATAGATACCTTTCCACCCTTTAACCTCCTAAATTGTTCGGCCAGACAATCATACTGCAACACAAAGAACCTACGGATATCGTCGCTGGTTAGAAAACAACAGGCTCTGTAGACTACCAGCATCTTATAGATCTCTGGAATAAGATCATCCTTCTCTTCTTCATCACTCTCTTTCTCAAATCGTTTAAACCATGGCAAATAAACAACATCTAGAACGCCCTTATAAACCCCGGCTGGGACTAAGATAATCTTGCTACCCTCCAGTCGGTATCCACACGGATATATCTCTCTATCGAATAACCCCTTGCGCACTTCTATTTGTATCCCCGGTGTATCCAATAACTTGACCCTCATGTCCGGGAATTGATAGGATGTGAAATAAACCCTCTTGGGGATACCTACGAAACCATCTACACCCCATCCGTTCACCACAAAGGAACAACCATCATATAACTCCATGTCGCTCGCAACCCATAACCTAGCAGAGTTGATTGCTTCCACTAGCCTGAGATCATCTATGCCCAGCTCTCGTGGTTCAATAAATATCTTGATACTTCTTAAGTAATCACCGAGTTTAGTCGACATTGTATTCCTCCGACAATTGTTGGAACACTGCATCTATGTCCTGGTGCATTATATATTCTACCATCTTAAGTTGTTCAAAAGAACTAGCAGGTAGAATTTTCGGTATGAAGATAACAGGGACAGGAAGAGATGCTAGAACAGAATGTAATGTATCATTCAGGAATTGGTGAAACTGAAGGTTGATCTGTATGAACTCTCTTTGATCCCTCGCTTCTCTTAGTATAAGCTCAAAGGGAAGGATTGTTGGGACACCCAGATTCAGAGAACGGATAATCGCATTCGTAGCCTCGACAAAGCTAATGTGATCTTGCGTAGCATTCTCAATAAACTTAAGCTCGTCATCGTCTATCTTGACCCTAACCATATCGGAGTTTGCCCATAAAAGTAGTTGATTTCCCCGAGTAAGGTAAGCTTCATCTTGATAAAATGAACATACATAAACACATCAGAATCTTCCGAAAGTTCCAACCAGAGGTAGATGCCTTTCTTCTGCAACGCAGGCTTGTATCCAACTAGGTCGGTGTAATATTGGACAAGTCTTTCAAAGACATACTCGTCATCGAACCCGACCTTTACTGGACAGGCCACATTGGTTTTTATAAGTAACTCCCGTATATATTTGTATCTCTTGGTGCCGAGATCAAATGGACACAGTCTGATTGTCACCGGATAATACGTAGTCTGGTTGAACATTACATGTAATTCTACCGTCCCTGTCTGACCAGGGTATGGATACCCAACCAGGGAACAATTCTCACCATTGGGATTTGTGAAACTCCGTATCGCTCGGAAAGGAAGCTGGAACCATACGTCATATTCTATACAGTAGCAGAGCGTAAGGTCGTTATATCTATATGGGATAGCTAGACAATTCTTATCCTCGAACATAAATGTCCCAGCCTTGAAATGATCTAACAGCGGGACTTGATCTGCAACAAGATTGTCTATCCGCTCTAATGTATTTGTCCTGAGCTTATATATCCCGGTCTTATCCACAAGAAAGATCAAGTCTCGTATCACCATTAGGGTCGAGTTGGAGAACGGCATCAAGATACCCGTATCTAATAAGTAAAAGCTGGAGGGGATATTGGATGCAACACTAGCAGAAAGAATGAACAGATTGCCATCCGTGAATACATAGAGCATGTCGTTAATGACATAAAGCCAGCTTATCCAGGAGACCGTCGGATGAGTGATGAGTATATATCCACCGCCTTCGGTAGAGAGAAAGACGTCCTTCGGTGGTATCCCAGGAGTCCAAGCAAGACTACCCGTATCGGCAAGCGTGGTAGATGTTGTCTCTACATATTGCCCTTCTCCGCCGCTTGTTGCTCCTCTCCAGACACGATATTTAACAGCGCCAGAAGGAGCGTCCCAGGTTAAAACGACTGTTCCATTCTCCACAAAATTGGCGTTCACCCAGGTGAGAGTCCCATTGTCCACGAGGGAGGTTCCCGTAACGTCTACATATTGGTCCTCCTGTCCGGCCGATGTCCCTCTCCATACCCTGTATCTAGACACACCTTCAGCAGGAGACCAAGAGAGGGTCACAGTCTTATTTGTATTATCGGTCGTGGCAGATACTTCATTTGTAGCTCTATGAACATTGTTTGCATCATCCAGGGAGGAAACCCGGTAATAATACGTTCCTGCCGCAAGATTTCCGCCAGCAGATGCTAGTATAGTTAGATTTGTAGGGGCGGCGTAGACTGTAGCTTTAACCTCTACGCTAAGCCCTGTCCACCCATTATCTCCGGCACTGGCAGAAACCTTGTAATAGTAAGTTCCTGTTAGATTACCACCAGAAGCATAATTCACCTTGGGATTCTGGGGAACCGTGGTATTGGTAGCGAGGTTTATCTCGCTTACATCTTGAAAGTCTACCGAAGAGAAATAGAGCGTCTTGCCATTAGCTACAAAGAGACGACCTCGATAGACGCAAGCTCTATTGCCATTCGCAGTGTTATATGTCGAGAGAAGGGTTCCATCCCGTTTGAATCTATAAACCTTACTTGCGGTAGTAATAAAAAAGAGCAGGTCATCATATCCGCCTGCCCACTGGACATCTTCGTCTACCGTTACCTTGACTGACGTTTTGTTAACTGTATCCACAACTTCACAAGAGTTGGAGAACCAAAGATAAGCATATCTACCATCGTTGTTAAACCCATTCAGAGCACCAAAAGAAGAAGTGAAGAAGGCGGTGCTCTTAGGGACTTTCTTCCACCCGAGCTTGAGGTCTGGCATGGCTGTAAGCTTCTGGCACATCCCAGGCTTGGTCGTGGCATCTCCCACATTGGTTGCCAATCCCAGAATGTGAAAATCTTGTTCAACGTTCTGAACAATCTCGCTCTGCTTCCTTCGCCTAGCCATGTCCTAGCCTCTCGCCCTAACACTTCTAAAGAGCTCCATCTTCCATTGATTATTAAAGAACTCTGCCAAGGTGAACTGCATATCATTCATAGCAAGCATGTAAGCCATACGAAGAGCGACGCAGTCCAGCAACTCGTCTGGGATGAGATCTTCCTGATCATAGAGATTGTGCATCTGGTTGACTAGGGGTGTGTAAAGTATGTCGATATATTCGTTCTCCTGATGATTCCAGGCGGACGGAACAATAGATACTGTCTTCTCGACCTGGTCATATATATACCCAATTGGTTCAACATCCCTTATGACATCATCATAGGTGACTTGATCCAACCTCTTAACATAGTCCCTATCCGGGTTCACATAATACACACGCCATACTCTTGAAATGTTCGCAAGAGGAGCATTACCCAGAATATACCAGGTTGTATATAGATTCCATGTGGGTCGGTCGAACCATCTAGCATATTTGTTGACAGACGAGTGCGTGCTCTTCTTGAGGCAAAAGTTATCCGCTACATCCTGTCTTGCCTTGTTAAGGATTCTATATAGAAATGGCGATTCATCGTAGGCGACAGGATAGAAATCAAATAATCTGCGGAAATAATCAGCCGCAGTCAAACTCATGATTTCCTAGTCCGTCTTTCTATCACCTTTCCCGTCTCAAACTGCAAGCTCTTTAAATAATCAATAGTCACGATATTGATCTTGTCCGCCTCCGGATCATCCCTGAGCTCCCTCGCCACAACAGGGTCGAACCGCAGGAACTCGAGTCTCTTCCTGCACACATCATAGTGATGATCATTGGTAGCCCCATATCCCAAGAACTCTGTGCAAAGGGAATCTGGGACTACCGTATCTGCGTTTGGGTCTAGCTCGTATATCTTCCCGTCCGTCTTATCAAGAAGGATGAGCTTCCTGTCCTGGTTCTTAACGATCATGATCGGTCTCCTCTATTAGAGGTTCATGCTGGGAACACCTTTGATTACCAAATGTGCCTTCGGACGTTCAGACCACAACTGACCACCAATCAGGAACACACTCAACCAAGAAAGCTTGGCATTGATATACTCAGGTTGCCATTCAGTCGTATAGAAGCTGAACGGACTCGCGAAGGAGAAGTGGATGTTGTTCAGGTTGAGATAGATGATATCGCCGACATAATTACCACCACCAGAATCGTATGGACTGAGATAAGGATCTGGAAAGATCGGGACACCACCAACGATAACACCCTTAACAGTATGTTCTCTCACTTCGGTAATCTCTGCTACATGCCCAACATTGTATCTCTCAATCGGAGTAAAGGATTCTATAATCTTCTGGAATGTAGCATAATCGGTAAATCCACACGAAGGTAAACCAAACATATTCCCAATATTTTTCATGTATTTGTTTACGCCTCTCTCGATGCCCTGATAGATATTGGAGGCGTTGCCAAGATCGGTGGCATAGGAATACTGAGTCCCTACCCACCAAGTATAGGTTGTCCTATCTAATTCGCCAAACACACCGGAAATTCCGACCACATCAAGAATCCCGTAAAACTCCTTGTCGTTTGTCCTAGATCTAATAAGGTCGTTTGTAAGCTTTGCGAAGGTCTGAAGTCCAATATCGCTCACTTTAATCGCCAGCTCATTTACAACCTTATTTGGAGAGTCCGCCTGGGCAATTTCAAATTCGTTCAATCTGATGGTGTTGCCCATCACAGCCGGCTCAAAGATAGCGTTTATCGTTTCTGCATTGAAGTCATTGATCGTAAAGTTGCCACTGGTGTCGAGATACTGTGGACTAGGAGAGCTGAGGTCAGGATAAACCGGTTGCACAATGAAAGCAGCCTGGAACGGTCTCTGATCCGCTCTCTCGAGAATAAGTCTCACCATCGGTGAGATCTTAGGAAGATTCTGTGCTACCGCATAAGCAATAAAGTTTCTCCTGGTTGTGTCTAAGAAGCGTTTAAGCTGTGAGGAGTCTTGAAAAACTCCACCAGTCAGAAACGGAATATTTACTGTCGTTGCCATCTCTCCCTACTACCTCCCTAACATTGATAGTACGTCCTCTACAAGTCTATCCTTCCCATCGATACCAGAGTATCTTTTTATCACATCATCATCTTGCCTAGCTCGAATGGGAAGGCTGTTTCTCGATCTCTGGAGTCTTTCGCTTACATACAAGCGAACTGCTGTCTCGAAGTTGATAATCCCATTTTGCTTAGCAAAATCCAGAACATCTTGGAAGTCGTCTTTGGAAAGACCATAACTCTCAAGAACCTTGATGAATTGTTCTTCCTTCCGAGCCTTCTCCTGCTCCTCTAGTTTCTTTTTCAGACTACCGATCTCCTCATCATACTGTTCTTTCACTCGCTTAACTTCTTTCTCATATGGAGGTTCCGGTAGGTTTATACCGAATTTGTCTAAAAGAGTCTTCAGATGCGGACGAAGATCGGGATCCTCGTAAGCACTCCTGATAAATTCCTGTATCTCCTGCAGTTGCTGTTCTGGAGCTTTAGTCTCTTCCATAACCTACTCCTACTTGCTCTGGGCAACAGGTTTGTCTATCTTGATATTCTTCCTATATTTACTGAACAGTTTGTCATTGGGTTCACTATTCCGAGGATTGTATCCCCAGTAGTCGCCCGTCACATATCCCCCATACTCCCCAGGATTGATCTTTGCCGAACCTTTCCCTTTAGTAGCCATAATTATCCTCCTACATAATTGGTGCTCCACCACCAGCGGTAGGCGGTGGAGTCGGTGTTGGCGTAGTTCCTCCAGGTGGCATTCCACCCGCCCCAGGAGGCATACCAGCCTGGGCACCTTGCGTAGCTTGTGCTGCCTTTGCTAACTTCTGGTCTGCATCTGGCACTACCTTGCTTAGTTTCTTAAGACAATCTAGGCAGATCTGCCCTTTCTCAGATGTGGAAGAATAGATGCCAAGAGCCTCTTCCAGCCCTTTAATGCACATTGCCACTACTATATCAGCGTATTCTTCCATCCCTATTGGGCTTCCAGTTGCTCCCATCTGTGGTGCCATTTCTCCATTCATATTATCCTCCTGTTCTCTGGGGGAGAGAACTAACCACTAGAAGGATTGCTCGCTACTTGCGAGCTTTGCGTCGTGCTTTACGCCTAGTCCGTCTAGCCATCTATTATCTCCTTTTATTTCAACCATATAGTTAGTTCTCTCCCCCATACTCATAAATGCATATCATTTACAGAAAGTCAATACTTTTTAACTAATCCCGCCAATTTTCTGAATAATCTTCCCAATCGTATCATTAAGCTCCTGAATCCCTCGAGTCAGTAAGGCAATCAAATCCATGTAGTTCAGACTTGCCTTACCGTCCGTATCAATCGTTACAAGCTCTGGACAGACCTCAGACACATCCTGAGCAATGAAGCCAAACCGATTGGTCTTCAGCGGATCGTCCACATACACATATTTCACTGGCTTCAGACATGAGATAACATCCAAACAGTCAGTGTTCAGATAATCCGACAGAGGTTGAACATCCGTCTTTAGATTTGCATCTGAACGCTGAGTCAACGTGCTATAGTATATGTTGTTACAACTAATGTCTTTTGTTGCCAACCCACCAATCCACCCAGAAACCCAATCACCGGGATATGTTCCATCATACGCAGGAATTATACACGCCGTCTGTGTTCCATTGGCAGGTGGAATAATGATTGCATCTCTGAGACTAGAGCCGTCCGAAGTCTTGCTGACAGTGAGTCTGAGGCTTTTATCAGACATAGCCATATACACAGCACAGATTCCAAGATACGAACCATAACCAAAATTAATATTAGGGTTTTTTGTAGTAGATGCTGTATTTACCAACCTAACAAATGACGTATCACCATCAGAACCAGCAGGATGTATCTGAACATAACCTGATGATATCGAACGAATATCGCCAGCTACATCTAGCTTATAGGCAGGTGCCGTTGTCCCAATACCAACATTGCCACTGGAATTTATATAGAAGTCACTTGATGTCCCCCTCGGACTTAACCACACATCCGCCCCACTCGCAAGCTCAGCTACCTGTGTCCATGATATAGCATTACCAGCGGTTCCAGTAGGGGCACCATAAAACCCAAAATAACAACCTGTCGTCCCGTTGATAGTTTCTATAAACCTACAAGCTGATTCATTACTGACAATATACTTCCATGCAGTAGTAGATGAATCGAAATAAGCATTCCAGCACATGTTCACTCTGGCAAAGCCATCCTGTATGGTCAATCTAAAATCAGAAGAAACACCTTTACCAACAAGAGCACCAACTCCACTAGAAGGAGTCGTGGGATAAGTGCCACTGCCGCTGCCAAAGTAGATGCTCTCTCCACCGCCTACGTGCAAACTTGCCTGAGGAGATGTGATACCAATCCCGACATTACCAGACACAACATAGATCGGCGCAGGCTTAAGCTTAACATTCACTGTGTCAAATTGAACAAGCTGTCCTGTCACAGCATTAGTAGAGTCCAGGTGGTAACCATCCACATAGTCTGCACAAAGATTTGTCACTAACTGATTGCTGTTTACAACAAGAGGAGGCACAGATGTAGTTGTAGAAGCAAACTGTTGAGCCGTAATACCGCCTGAACAGACTGTATTTTGGTCGGCTCTCAAAAATTGACTAGGAAGGATACCGCCCAACTTATCAGCATTCACAGCACTAGCAACCTTAATATCCACCCAGGAGGAAGATTGAGCTATCTTAAGCGTAGTCCCGTCGAACCAGAACTGACCGTCATACGATATTGTCGGGGCAGTTGATCCGACGGTCACCACATTACAGAGATAACTAAAATTTGCATCCAACATGCTGACGGGAAAACACTTAACCCCGTTAATTACCTGATACTGACTATTATTTATTACTTGTTGGAAGTTATATGGGACTTGCATCCCTCACTATACCCCCTCTAGAAAGTCTACTAATCTACCAAAAGGAATCGTCGGTAAAAATGTTGCTTTCTTCTTGATTAGGCTTATTTCTTCCGAGGTAAGATCAATCACGTCGTCCTCGCTCATAATCTTCTTTAACAGCGTCCAGCACCTCATCTTCTGCTCGATATCCTGGGAATCATCTCTTGCTAGAGATGCTAAGATAGCATTCCTGTAAGTAATCTCAGTGTTGTCACCAGCGAAGACCATCGGTTCACCATTCAATCCCAACATGACCTTGTCCAGATCTTCTCTCTTAAACTTCATTTTATCCCTCCTCTGCCAAAAATACATGGTTACCAATCTCTGCCACTACCTTTAGTCTACTCGCCCAAGAAGGACGCCTATTGGAGTAATACAAACTCTTGGTCATATAGTATCTAGCACCATCTATCTCATCTAAAAGAACCCTACCATTCAAAACACTATCCGCTATTCTGTAAAAGATAGATGGAATATCGCTCTCGCCCCTCAATGCGGCCTGTAAAATAGGATAATTGGGATCGTTCTTATTCCAACAAGAGAACTGATAAGATCGCAGGCATTCAGTAGCAGGATAAGTATTATTAGCCAGGGCACGGTTGCGAATGACCTGTGCCACAGCAATCTGGCCTTCGTGAGGCTCGCCTCTAGCTTCCCCGTATACCGTTAGTCCCGTAACCTTAATATCAATTGGTCTTATCACCATAGGCCTTCACCTTCTGCAGTGCCATCTCTACTGCTAAATTCAGGACAGAGAGCCCGACATCTATCCCAATACTCTTGGCAGCGTCTCCGAGCTGCTTAACGGCCTCTGCCCTTTTCTGTTCAGAAGTAAGAGTATTGTTCTGCATAAGTCTCGTAACGATATCTACTGCTACAGGAAGGAGTTTCTCCAAATACTCAACAATCCCACGCTCGAACAGCGAAAGGATAAACCTCTCTAGCCAGGTAAGTTTAGATAAGATCAACTGTCTAATGTTATTCATTCTGCTTTCCTCCTATAGGCCTCTTGGTTGTTAACCTTAATACCAGATTAACCATAGCAAACAACCCAAGCCCTATCACCTGTATATCTTGCTGGGATGTAACACCTCCAGCTTTATAATCCACAACAGCAGCAATAAGAGCAGCCATGTTGAACCATATGGTCTTGCTATAATACCAATTCTTATTATTACCGATCTCGTGCCCAATGTCAAAAATCTCTTTAATTATTCGCCACATGTTCTGCAAGCTCCTTTACTGCTTTAAACAACAATGCTAACATATCCAGAATGTTTATTGAACACGTTCCATCCTGTTCATTTATAGTAACCCCACTCGGGAATACATCCTTAACATAATTAGCTACGAACCCGATATGTTCTTTTTGACTTGCCTTAAGTAGATACTTGTAAACGTCTATACTCTTCAATAAATTAAGCGCAGAATCAGAAAAGAGTTCAACATTTTCTTTCATGGACAGGTCAGATCCCTGGGTGATAGTTCCTGCGACAGTAAGATTACCACCTATGTAAGCATGAGATGTCACCGACAGATACGCATTGATAGTAGCACTCCCCGCCACATTAATGTTGTCATAGAGATATATCATCCTATTAGGACTTGTCCCAGAACCGAATATGAAAAACTGTCCACTACTATTAAGCCCTATTGTACTATCATAATCTGGATTCCCCCACGAGATCTTGTTGCCATTTCCACTTGTCGGCATAAGAATGCAAGCGGAACCTGTGAAGTCATTATAACCATTACGGAAGTTCAATCCGTAAGTGTCTGAGGACGTGGTCTGAATATCTATGTGTCGGAATGTCGGAGTAGAAGGCAAGGAGATATTCCCAGATATTGTTCCACTCACAGTAAGATTACCTGCCACAGTAAGGTTATCATAAACCGATACTACTCTGTTCGGGGCAGTACCCGATCCAATTATAAAGAATGTTCCATCGGTGCTGAGTCCTATCCTACTACTACCAGCCGGATCAGTTCCCCATAGGATCTGGTTCCCAGGTGTTCCTGGCGAAGGCATGATTATACAAGCAGAACCGGTAAAGTTATTAACTCCGTTGCGGAAATTCAACCCGTAGGTATCTGAGGACGTAGTCTTAATATCCACGTGTTGAAATGTTGGGGCAGATGGAAGGGATATATTCCCGGAAATTGTCCCGCTCACAGTGAGGTTCCCGCTTATATAGGCATTCCCTGTCACGATCGTATCGTCATACAGATACACAGTTCTCCTACCCCCATAAGCAGCATCAGCCCTACCAGAAATTACGAAATGACCCGTCGAGTTCTGAATCCCTATGAGGCTATTATCATAAGCTGGGTCACCCCAAGAGATAAACGTTCCCTTCCCAGACATAGGCATAAGAATTGCAGCTTGATTGAAGCCAGAAGACCCTCTCAAGTTGAGTCCATAATCCTGAGCAACCGATGTGTTCAACGCAAAGCCAACAGAAGTGGTGTAACCATGGACAATCAGGTTCTCATAGACATGAGTATCTCTCGATACACCGTTAGATTTGCCAGCTATAATAAATTGACCAAGGGAAGAAGAAATACCAATCAAGCAATCATACGGAGTAGAGTTCCCCCAGTTTATGAACGACCCGTTACCACCCGTCGGCATCAGAATAGCTGACTGGGTAAATCCATTGGAATTCCTGAAGTTTATCCCGTAATCTTGATTAGCGTCTGCATTGATATCGATCTTTTTAACACCAATCGTGCTGGGCACTTGGTAGACAACATTACCAGTGATTGTTCCCGTTACATTCAAGTTGCCATTTATGGTTACATCATCCCACATCCCAATCTGACGCCTATTACCCCTTGTAGGATCAGGCTTACCAGCAATTACTAGAGTATTACCCTGAGATAACGATACACCAATCAAGGTATTATCATACGGAGGATCACCCCATGAGATGAAGTTGCCCTTAACTCCACCAGTCGGCATAAGAATATAAGCACCAGAGCAATCAACAGCTCCGCTCCTGAGATCTATCAAGCTAGTCTGATTGGTCTGTGGGGCTAATCTTATGGAAATCGGGATCAACTGCCCACCAACATTAACATCATCATATAAACTGATTACTCTTCTTCCACTGCTATTATACCGCCCGATGATCATAAAGTTACCAGAAGAATCCACCCCTATCTTGGATTCCCCAACACCCCAATCTCCAGATGTAGGCTGCCACTGAATAGCCGAACCAGGAACACCAACCGGCATCTTGATAGCAGCCTGATAAAAACCAGATGCATTAGGAGATAGATCTATACCAAAATTAACCTTGTTAGGATTAGAAACCGTAACAGAGTTTACAGTAATATCTCCGGATACAGACCCGCCTCCACCCCCTGGAATGTAACTAGATTTTATTCTACCAGAGAGAGGCGTGCCGTTCTCAAAAACATCCGACAACGCCTGAAAGTTCTCGTTGGCTTTCTGTAGGTCATCTCTAACTTGTGTGGGACTTGTCCCGTCATAGTTAAACGGAGTGCTATACCAACCCATATCTCATGCCTCCTAACTCTGTTTCTTCACCTTCAAAACTAACCCTCCAGCGTTTATCACGAACGTTACACCTGTAATTATACTAAGAGCAGAATCCATTGTAAAGGTGTAGAGCTTGTTACCGGCGCTATCGAAGAAGTAGATCTCATTTATACTCCCCCAATCTCCAGTTGCGCTAGGAAAGGAGATCTGAGAAGAGTTTTTGTAATAATAGTAAGATGCATCCTCCGAGTCAAACACAAACAAACCAGAGGAGACATTCACCCTGGCGTAACCATTACCAACTTTCTCTGTCCCGTTGTATCCTAACCCAACAGAAGCAATATTGTTCATATCACTTATAATCTTGTCAGATACTGTCTTTGTTAGAACTAACATCCTATCCTCCTATGCAGTAATAAACATTACTGTCTGTATCACAAAAAGCTATATCGGAGAATGTAAACAAAAGATGAGGCAGAGACAACTCATAAACATCAACCCCAGAACACAATCCGTAGGTATTTTGATTGCCGTCGCAGAACATACCTGATTCGCAAGCGTCTATCTCAGAACTAGTTACCTCGCCGGATACATCCATACCATAACTGGTTGGATTATTATAAACAAGAGCAAAACCAAGAGCAAGACCACCAAGAAAGATGCTACTAACATTGCTAAGAGAGATGCTACCGCTGAGAAACTCACATCCCACGGTAATACTGCCAGCTGGAATATTGGTTACAAACGATACCCCTGTAACAGACCCAGAAAGAATAAACACATTCTTCGTAGATACATTGTTTGGATCTGGCATCCATAAAAGTAGATACCAAAGGAAGGGATGGTCTATATTGAATCCGGCTACGACAGATACTTCTATCCACCAGGTAGTATACTGCGTCCAGATAGGGCGGTCTGTCCACTTGCCCCTTCTGATTGTATACCCCAAAGGAGATTCAATGCCTTCGTAATTCCTAGATTGCCAGTCGCCTATCACATTCCTAACCTCTGCCTAATCTCGTCTATCTCTGCTAAGATATCCCTGCCAGATATAAAAAGCCGATCATATATATCTACTCTTCGGTAGTCCGGAGCAACGTATCTTCCTACAATGGCAAACTTCCCCTCATCAGAGGGATTAGTGGAACCAGTAAGCACACCTACGAAAGACTCCTTCCCATAGCCGCCATGCTCAGTCGGTGTCCATTGAATAATAGACGACATTTGAACACCAGGAGCAGGAAGAACAATCGCTCCCTTAGAACAACCTGCATCATTCCCAGCATTGAACCATGACATGTCTATGCACGCTTCCACATTGGAGCGAATGAGCTTCTGAGAGAAATAGATACCCGTCATGTAGAAATCCGAGAGGTCTATCCCATCCTGCCAGTAGCCCATAACGTGTATGGCGCAAGAGCAGGGTTTGGCCGCCTCGTTCGTAGCTGTGCAAAGATGCAAACCGCAAATAAACGGATCCGGAATCTCTGTTCTGGCAGGTTTGACATCGACCCTTGTTGTGTTAGCATCCAGCTCCAGAGCTATGCAGTTCTTCCCACCAGCATCGGATGTGACCACAAAATTCGCACCCCAGATGTATTGCCTGCCGTTGTGATCGTCTATATCTGAAAAGAAGTTTACAATGTTATTTTTAGCTGGGTTGGGAATGTTCGGATTATCAGATGTGCGAACAAATACGCCTACAGCCTGGCCTACGTCTATTGTGTTAATGTTAGTATGGATCCAAAGCGCAGCTTTCCAGCTCAAAGCATCACCCTCATTGTTTGTTTTGCTCTTTGGTTTCTTGAACAAGTGCCGCCTCCCTCGCTCTCTGTATCATAACCTTTATCCTGTCTTTGTGCGGAATAGGCAGTAATTCTATCGCTACCTCGGGCGGTATGAGACCACGTGCGTTTAACTCCAGGACAAGCGTAGTAAAATTCTGCAAAAGGACAGGAGATGTAGTGTGAGCATATACTTCCACCCTCAGAGGCGTCTTTGCCAAGAGAGGGAACTTGTCTGTGCACAGGACTTTATACATAGCATACAGGGTCATTACACGTTCGATGAACTGCTCAAACTTGAGTGCACGAACGATTACTTCCGAGGAGGCAAACTGAGATGCTAAAAGAGCATGCGTATAAGACCTCACATTCTTAGCACTGTGACCAAGCATAACCTCCGATATGCCAACGGTATCTAAGATGTTCCGTTCATACCGGTCAGACAAGGTAGAGAGAACACCCGGGTCTATCTTAGGAACAACTTCTTCCACTGCCATATCCGGACTGTCTACAAGCACCACACCGGAAGGCTTACGAAGTTCATTGACTACGTCTTCCCTCGTTAGAAGACCCTGGAAGGACTTTAGAATGACCGGAGGATATGCTAATCTCTCTACCAAAGAAGGAAGCTGCTCTTCTATATCGTTTATCCCTTCCTGCGCTGGTATGCACTGCTCGCCGTTTACAAAACCGTAGATGTTGCCAGGAAGGTAAGATGGGACATAGAAGGCAAAAGGATGATCAGATACGAATGGGGATTTGAAATGATCACGAATGGTATAGTCTAAACCCAATGTAGCCACATAGCACGAGCCCTCTCCTGGGTCTTTATACCAGACCTCGTAAACCTCGTAATACTCGTTCGGATTTAAGTCTACAATCCTTGTGAGCTCGTCCGTGGCACCAACTACATCAAAAAATCTGCTAAAGGGAGAGACTGTCCTGTCTGGAATAGATACGGCACCAAAGCGCTTCTCATACTCGTCTCTGCCCATGCGGAGCACGTAGACAAGAATCTGTGAGTCGTCGTCCATCTCCAGATCGGGATAATAAAAGAGAATATCAAAAGGAAAAACTGGGCGGAATTTTACGCCGTCTTTTCTGGGCTCTACACGGAGACCAATAAAGCCCCAGAGTTCGCCCAGTTTGGCTAGATCATATAGAATAACATCTACACCCTCTCTGTAAAAACCGTCCTGCACTTCCTTGAGCAAAGCATCCGACACGTCTGGCTGGAGCTCGAAGATGACATTGTCGGAACGGTAGATCAAAGAGGAGATTAGATTGATATATCTACGAAGGACGTTCTTGGAAGTTCGGATGTCTATGAATGACTCTAGGACACGCAGATATCTGTCTACTAAGGCAGGACGTCTAGCTATGCAGGTGGATACTATCTCTCGAAGCTCTTCCTCCGATTTGCGCCTGTCCTGCTTAATAAATTTCTCAGATTCCACTACTTTCATAGCTCGCCCTTTTTAATCCCAGACTTGCCAAAGGCCTCATATTTGAGAGGATTCGATTTAAACACATCCGCTACTGCAGAAAAATCTTCTACATGCGCTTCCCTGCTGAGAAGAGAACGAGCTTCAGACATGTCTATATAGCCAGGAGAGGAAAGTAACCTCTGGTTTTGCTTAGCCTGATACCGACCTTCCTCGCACTGCTCTAATAACCGTTCCTGCAAAGGAGAACGCTTGCCTTTTACAATGATATACATGGCCACCTCCTAGAGTAATCCAAAATAACAATAACAAAAAGAAAGAAAAAAGCAAGAGAAAAATAAATGCCCGATAGGTAAGAGCCTGGCTAATCCACCTACCGGGCAAAACTGCTTGATCCTATCGAACCTCTCCCCAGAGACATAATAGACAAAAACTAGGAGAAGGCAAGGGAAAAGTTATGGTGGGGGGAGGGATCATACGGCGCCCAGCAGTAGCAGGCTCGCAGACCCGGTGGCGTAGTGCGCATTATCTGAATGACCGTTCAGTCACACAAAGAAGTGACCGAGTAGCCACTAGATGAATGACCATTCAGTCACCCAAGCGAACAAAGCAATGGTTCCCATAGAAACTTAACGAGCGGCCAGTAAGGGTTACATGAAACTTGGGAATGATTATCATTATCGATATAGCAAGCCGAACATAAGCAAAACAAAGACCTACTAACGATTAGCAATTGCAAAAGACAAGCTTACTGAATGGCAAGCAAGAAAACGATTGATAATTGTTTCTGTTCGCAAAGAGAAGCAATTGTTCGCTCAATCCTAAGGCTAGCAAAAACCAAGAGAGAAACTAGCCGAAGGTAGCTAAGCCTAGGCCGAATAGCTAAACACAACCAAGGCAAGGAAAGATAAACGACTAGGAGAAGAAACACAAAGCAAAGCAACCGAACAACCTCTAGGCTAACCGCTAAGAAGGTTGAACAATCGTCAATCGCTAATGCTTAGGCTTAGGTTGCTAGGCTTGCTAGGGGAGAAACTATGAGACTATGATCAAACAAAATCCAGGTTGATGGCCTTCATCAAATCTTCATAAAACTTTAAACAAGCGTTTAACTGGTCTAAGCTATTGAATTGCCTAAGAAAAAGCTTAGAAAGCTCGTTTTCAAACAATTGTTTAAACTGAAAATTTGTTCGAATTTCTACTTGTGGAAATCGTTAGTAGAATCAAATACCTAGATACTATCTTTAAACAGGAACTTTTGGTTCCGATTAAACAAGCGTTTAACAAAACTAGAGTAAGTTATCGAAACTGTTAGGAGAATTAGCAAAATTGAGTTTTCCGTTTTCTTGACACCCTAGGGGATTTAAAAACTCGTGGAAACTTATTGACTAAGAACGGGTAGTTGTCTGTCTTTGTTAATCTAATCAAATACTTAGATTTTGTTCTTAAACAAGACGACTATATTGCCTAAATGGAATTTATTAGTGATTCTAGGTAGTTAGATTATGACCATAGTTTTTGGGGTAACTTGACAAACCGTAGTCGACTATGATGCGAACGTAGATATTCCAAGGCCGTCTCTGGAATGTCAAGAAAATGAGTGCACAGTTTTTACTTACTAGGGAGATAATACCTTTCTTCACGAAGTCAATTTCCAAAGAGAGGGTAAATACTAGCTAGGAAGAAGAATAGCAAACTTTCCCTTCTTGGTCAATAAGAAAGAGGGTTTTCCCTTCCTAGCAAGAAAGTTTTCTACCTAGTCGATAACTAGCTGAGGGTCTATGCTAAGGGAAGACTTCTCTTTTGCAAGATAGGGGATTTTCCCTTCCTAGCACCGTCTATTCTCCTACCTGGCCGGTAACACTCGAACAGGGTGTATTCACTCACTCGGACGACGAATTGCTCTCACACTCGACTATTGCTTCCGGACGTGCCTTATTTTCTCCTGCTGGAATGCTCTGTTGTGCTCACAAACGGAGTCTTGCCATATTAACACCCGAGGGCATACACTCGCCTAGGCGATAACCTTCCTCGGACGCCTTCTTGTAGTGCTCTATTTTGGTTCTAGACAAGAGCTTTCCCTTGAGTATGGACGATAGTCTATGGATGGTCAAAGCTTTCTTCCTAGGCCGAAATAAGCCGTTTTTTGCCTGGTCTGAATGTTTGGTTTATGAGCATGCTAAGCTCACTTCCTGGAGCAGAATAGGCTGTTCTTAAACAGTTTCTGAGGTCTAATGTGCTCACTTCTGGATTGATTATGCGCGATGATCATTCTGAGCTTGGTTTTCGTGTGCTCACTCTGGAGCGATCCAGGGCCTACCTCTAGGTATCCTAACATGGATTCTCTCTTAGCACAGCTATCTCTTCTTGCTTTTTGTTGCCTACCGACTTTTCCCTGCGCTTCCGGATGTTCTTCTCTCGTTTGCTTTTTGTTTCTGTGCATACCTAACGCTCTGACGTGTTGCTTTGCTCCTGGGCTGAAAAATTTTTCATTTTTTATGTGAAAAAATACTTGACAAATTGTTTTGGGCTTGTTATATGTCAAGTGTCGTTAAGAATAGTCAACCGATCAAAAGGAGGGTTAAAAATGTTAAAGCACGTTGCTTGGAAAGTTGGTGGAGTTGGGGGACGAATTGCGGTTCTCTATAACGAGGATCGCAAGTATCTGGTAATAAAACCTATTGGAGGAAATCATCCCCCCGCGGGCCTGCTGTTCAGTCTTCTCGACGCTACCATATATAGGTGGCGCGAGAAAATAACGGAAGCCTTTCAATCTGGCAGGTATCGTGATTATCCGTGGGGTGTGGAGGTAAGGGAAAGCAGATTTGGTGGGGTTACATACCTCACCAAGAGATTGATCAATGAAGAACTGTTCCACGTGAGGGTGACTGCTCGCCTTCACGTGACATCGCAGGGCAAGTTTCATGAAATTGAGGGGCCGCTCAGCGAATTGGCCCCCATACTTGAGAGGGTTAAGCCCTTCCAGTTTGTCCTGCAGATGCAGGACGATTATGAGACCTGGGAGGGTGTAAACGAGCATGGTGAGTTGGTCTGGCTCGCTGTAATGCGACTTGCCGAAGAATTTGACAACTTCCACTCCCCTCGACTAATTCCGGACCTGGATCCGGCTGAGGAACCTGTGGCTCAAGAAAATCAGATTCTTCAATCTCAGGTTCCTGTAATTGAAATAGTCTAATCCACCTAGGGCCGGGAAATCCCCGGCCCTTTTGTCTTTTGCCCCGCTCGAGGGGATTGAGTCTTCGTTCTTTGACAATACAACAGCCGATATTGAACTTGCTTCGCAACCTACGTTGATTCGTCCCGCTACCGCAACCCTACCTATCCTTGTAAGCTTCTCTATGAGCTGAATTACTCTTCCGAAGGTGGTCGCCATACGCCTTACATTAACCCAGTTCGCAAGCAACGCTATTTCTGCCCTGCCTATTCTCTCCCTCAGATGAAAATAATCCGTCTCTCAGCCCCGCCTGATATGTCCGAAGGGATATCCGATTCTACCTTTCGCCGTCCATATAGATTCTCAGAGTGATGTTCTGCTTCTTCGCTCTTAAGCCCTGTGCCCCGCGACCTTTCTTGAACCTGTGCATCTGTCACTTCGATAGTAACTCCGGAATATTCTCCACCTAACCACTCGGTAGCGTCGTTTGCTCGTTCTCTTGCTTGTACTCCTGGTTGCCATTCTTTCTGCCTGGGGTGGTAGTCTATCCGGATTGCTTCCGGGAATGCTCTGGTCTGCCCCTAATCGTTCCTCTGAGTACTCTGGCACGTCCTGGCTGGTTTTCTTGTAACCTTCGACGGAAGGTGACAGCGACAGCGTGAGGTAACAGAAACAGTGTAAGTCGAAAGGAGGACGAAGATGAAGGTTACAAGAGAGAGGATCATAAGAATAGTAAGAACGCTCTATGAAGATGCAAATATTGAGTTCTACGATGGAGTCACATTCTTCAGGGTAATGCTTCCAACTCCAGAGCAGATCGAACCAGAAGATGTCTTTCTCTGGTTGACAGCGATAGACTTGATTGAGTCTTCCCTAATCCGGCTCGGATACAGGGCTATGCCGAGAAGTTGGGAAAACGGCTGGTGTGATTTCTACATCTAGTCGGGGTGGTCTATCCGCACCACCTCTCGGGGGTGCACCAGCCTGCCCTTAGCCGTTCCCTTGGACACCCGGGCACGTTCGGGTTGTTTTTTCTGCACCCTTTAGCGTGAGGTTACAGCGGCAGTATGAGCGGCAGTGGAAAGAGACAGCGGCAGTGCAGTTAAAAATTTTGTCAAAGCATAAAGATTTTTCTTGACAATTGTATCAGGCTGTTGTATATGTCAAGTGTAGTCGTTAGGTAGTAACAACAACCAAAAGGAGGGCTAGACATGAGTAAAGTTGATGTTTTGAAGGGAAAGTTCGGGATTTTGGAGCTCTGGAACGTCACGTTAGTTAACACAACTCCTCACCCGATTAGTGTGCTGTTACAGGGCGAAATCCTAGAGATCCCAGCGGCGAAGCAACCTCTGCGATTGCGGGAAGAAGTGAAGTTCACAGGTATTGCCGGCAACATCCCGCTCTTTCGGAAGGAATTCATTTTGGATGACACGCTCCCCCCGGAAGATGAAAATGACGAGATCCTGTTCATTGTCCCTGTTCTAGTTGCGCAATTACTCAGAAAGAATCGGCGAGACCTGGTAGTCCCCCACGAGTTCGTGCGGGATGTAAACGGCAACATCATTGGTTGCCGAGGTCTCGCCTTCGTAGATTAGCCTAATTTGACCCAGGAGAGCGACTTTCGGGCTCGGACATATAAACACCACCCCACTCGGAAGTTGCTCTCCTAGAGCCTAAAAATGGCCTGAACGGGGTGGTAATCAAAAGGAGGGTAAGATGTTGGTGATCATTGCAAGCACAGAAGACCAAGATTCGCTAATTACAACCGACAAAGTAACTGCATCTAAGGGGCGGTTGGGTGTGTTCTTAGCCAGCGATTGGGATGCGTCCCCTGAGGTTGCGGAATGTGTCGCCCGGTTTCTTGAGTGCGAGTCAGTCGAAGAGGTAAAAGAAAAGATTAAAGCTGGGAAGTATAAGATAGTCCCAGAGCTGACAATATTATAATCAACTAAAGGGAGGGTCAGTCATGGTAGAATATCGCCTGAGAAACGTAAACATCAAGAACTTTTTCACCCTTAGCAACCTTTCTTTCGCTCCCGAAGGTAGACATGTAAGAATAAGCGGAAAAACGGGAGCAGGTAAAACCACAGCAATTGGAGCGATTCTGCATGCTTTCTCCTGGGTAGATACCAAAGGACACAAGCGGATCCCTGGCGCTACGGTGGATTTTACCCTTACGGGACTCGAGCGACCTGATCTCCCGGTGCATCCTGCCTTAGTATATCCACAGGCACACGAAGGGCATCCCACTCTTTTGATCAAGGAAATCCTATATTCTCAATTGAGCAAGCTGGAGTCTGAGCTACGTAAGGTTAAGAATAAAATCAAATTCCTGAACGACATGGCGGAATATCTAGAAGCTTGTGAGAGCGTTCCACCGATTCGTATCACAAATGAAAGAATTGAACTTATGAAGCAATTAGATGCTCTCTATGTAGCTATCGATCATCACAAGCATGTATTCGAGGCAGATCTTCTGACTGTGAAGTGGAGCGCTTACAAGGATTATCATTACATGTCTTATGCCGAGAAGGTCGCTCTCTTGTTCAATTGCATTTACGACATAGAAGAGCGCCTAGGTGTTAGGTTTTTCAAGCTTGTGGACGATGGAGAACGACTGAGCCCTCAGTTTATTGAAGGGCTTAAAAGAAAGTGGCAAGTGATATACACTTGGAAAGAATATGATAAGGATCTAACAGTAACAGTGGAGGATTAACATGAGTGGAAACATTGCGAAATTAAATCAATTGCTAGCAACCCCGAGCGTTAAACAAAAGTTTGTCGATGCATTAGGCAAAGAAGCGGGCTCTTTCCTAGCTTCGCTTGTAGAGGCTTATTCAAACACGGGGCTCAAAGACTGCGATCCTGGCGATGTCCTAAGGGAGGCTCTGAAAGCGGCGGCTCTCAAGCTTCCGATTGTTTCTTCCCTTGGTTATGCTTATTTGATTCCCTACAAGCGGGGAAACAAGACGATTCCGCAGTTTCAGCTTGGCTACCGGGGGCTGATCCAGCTTGCTCTTCGCTCTGGTCAATACAAGCGCATTGCGGTTACGGAAGTGTTTGAAGGCGAGCGGATCGTTAAGCGGATTACAGGAGAGATCGAGAAGCAAGGCGAGCCTCTTAGCGACAACATCATTGGACTCATCGGATACTTTCAGCTAAATTCCGGCTTCGAATGTTGGGATTCCATAACCAAAGAGGAAGCAGAAGCACACGGTAAGCGATTCTCCAAGTCGTTCGATAATCCTTCTTCTCCCTGGCAAACTGATTTTTGGGCAATGGCCAAGAAAACCCTGCTCAAACGGATGTTGTCAAAGTATGGGCTTATCTCTGTCGAGTTTGTCCAGGCTCTTGCGCAGGATAAGGAGCCCGAGCAGGTAGAGGAACAGGAGGAAATTGAGTTTATAGATGTGGATTATTCTGAGGTGGAAAAGGAGGGTAAAGATGAAGCTTAGCAAGATTGCAGATTACCTTGGTTTGTTGGAAAAGATTCTCGACGAACAAGAGATTGTGGCTGTAGAGATGAACGAATTCGTAATAAAGGTAGAAGTTACTTGGGACGTCTTCGTAAATTATCTTAAGCTTGCCGAACGTCCCGAGTGCTACGGCCGATTAGACAAGAAGGACAACTCCCTTGTCCTATCGTTCAGATGGGATGATGGCCTTGTCCTGGTGACGAAAAAACAACTGTAGCAGATAAAACCCCTCCCGTCCGGGAGGGAACAACCAAGAAAAGGGGGGTTGACATGAAGAAGTTCAACGCAAAAGAGCTTACCGAAGCTCTGACGATTATGAGCAAGATGGATAAAGGGGTTTATTACCGATCTAATCTGGTCTTCTTTAGAACACAGAACGGGATAACCGAAGTCCTGGGGACGAACGGGCTTGTGGAGATTGCCACGGAGTTCCACACCGGCGGGGATGATGGAAAGATCGCTGTTGACAGAAAGGCACTGCTGGATGCTGTTAAACAGGTTGGGAAGAATGACGAGGTTGTAATCATCTACGAAGAATACAATCATAACATAAGAGTCAGCGGACTCAACATAAGGGTCGGATTCAAATTGAGAACAGAACCAATTGATGTGGATCGCCTTACTCCCAGCAGTATCCATATGCAGAAAGTTTATCTGAGGGAACTTGCCGAAGCCTTCGCTCATGTTGTTTATGCTGCTAAAGAAACCTACTCGACCAAGGATGTTGTGTTCATACTGAACGGAAAGACGTTCTACGCAAGTGACAATTACAGGCTAGCAAGATATGAAATCGAAGAGGCGTATGAATTCCCAGAGGAGCTATGCATCTCTGGCTCTGCGGCAAGATTGATGGTCGAAGCGGTTAAGGTATCGAAGGAAACGATAGGGGAGATCGGTATTGCGGATGAGATGGTAGTTGTTCGTCTTGGTAGATACACAATTGGGTTGAAGAAGGAACAATGTGCTCTTCCGGCGTATGAAGAAGTGTTAGCTAAGGAGCACAAGACTGTGGTTTACGTCAGAGCAAAAGAGATGATCAACATTCTGAAACAGATAAAGAGAATAGACAAAGTCAAGTTTGTCCACATTGAGATAGACCCGGCTAACACAAGGTTCATGAAGCTGTTCTCTCGTGATGTTGATGGAACTTGCGGGTCGTTGTTCCTTGTGCCCCTCGTGATGCTTGATAACAGAGAAAGCGAGCGTGTAGAAAAGGCATTCAATATCCAATACCTGCTGGATGCCCTAAGCCCTGTTGAAAAAGAACTAGTTGCGCTCTGTTTTCCGGGAGAGGACGATCGGGTTGATGTGATCTGGAACGGATACCGAGCAATGATAATGGCTGCTGTGCTGATGTAAGAAACAAAAACCCCTCCCGAGTGGGAGGGGCAACCAACCAAAAGGAGGGTCATGGTCGGATGTTTGGAAATAATATAACACATAGCAAGGAGGAAGTCAACAGTATGTTTGAGCATGACACAGTGCTTTTTCCCAAAAAAGAGTATGTCCCTGAGCTTGCGGATGTTGTAAAAGTGGTCAAGGATAAATCCAACACCAAGCACATCCCTATCTTTCGTGGAAAATCCAGTCTGGTCACAGATGAGAAGTGGCTCCAGAGGTGGTTAGATGAGCACTCTCTTCGCTTGGAAGATGTATTTGAGAAATGGGAGCCTTTCCCGAAGGAAGGGAGCGTGGAGAATCTGGACAGCATAGAGGAGCTGTTCAACCTGGCCGGTGATAGAGTGTTGCTAGATATCAAACCGCAATTCCAGGCCAAGTTTGGCGGGAGACAGATAATCTTATCGAGGGGAGGTGGGAAGCAAAACGAGAGCGTAAGAGTGGTGTATCCGGGGGAGCTGGCGCTAATTCTAAAAAGTAACGGCGTCAGGTTTAAGGATGTGTTCACAAGATGGAGGGTATGGCAATGAGTCTGAATTGTTTAAGACCGGGAGAAGAGAAGACGAGAGGGGATGTTATCGATTGGAGCGTGTTATCAACAAGGGATCCGTTTGTCTTTGAGATCAAGATTGAGAAAGGTGTTACCATTATTCTCATCGATACCTACGGTGAATGCGTGTTCACTGTTCACGATCTTACGTGTGACGACCTCTTTATCAAGCGGTTTGTCAATATACCCCACCTGCTCAGCTACTTGGAGACACGTTGTTTGCATGGTAAAGGGTATGCTCTCACGACTTCCGGGAAGCACGAGGTGTATATCAATAGACGGGACTTAATAGACGTCCTGGTGAAATGCATGGTGAAGATGCCGCACTATGCTAGTCCATACTACAACAAGGACGAAGTAGAACAACCCGAAAGACCATAAGGAGGGAGAGCTATGAAGTTAGAGACACTAAAGTATAGGGTTATGGATCATGTTTGCAATGTGGCCATGCATGTATGTATCGAGCGAGGCTACCTAGCAGAAGGGCTTTATTTAGCACAGGAGCTGAAGGACAGATGGGATGAGATTTTTGACTCAGCAATGAGCAAGATACCGAAGGAGGGGAAAGATGAGCAGGGAAAGTGAGCTGTTAGAACATCTTTGCCTGGAAGTAATCAAGTTCTACATCCGGCACGGCGACTTCGTAGCTGCTAACTATGTGAGCAAGGCTCTCGCCAGCGAGTGGCAATCAGTTCTCCATCTGGCGGAAGTCATGCAGGAAGTGGAAGCAGAGCGAGAATTGACAAGCAGGCTTGGGCTGGAGCGGATTTATGAACTCAAGCGAGATCAGGATCTATAGCTCCAGCTCTGAAAGGGGATCCTCGTGCGAGATCTGGGGAGTGCTCCTGGATGCGGGGGCTCTCCCCGGGACTGGTCTGTTCGGACGGACTTGCCTGGTGTCACATATGCACGGGGATCACGTTCGTAAGGCGAGGGAATTTGAATTCCGTGGTTGCAGGGTGCTGTATCCAGGGAAGGACTTCGAGCACAAGAGCGTGATGAGGATCGGTGATGTCCTGGTAAAGGCTGTGCTCTTGATGCACGATGTGGACTGCTACGGCTTCCTTCTTCGGAAGGGGTCGGAGTATGCTCTTTATGCTGTTGATACATACGATATCCCCTACCGATTCCCGAAGCTCAAGTGGCTCTTACTCGGTGTCGATTATGATGAATACACGCTCTGGAACAGCACTCTAAATCACGAGCTCCCGCTTAGTCTGGCGGAGCGTATATCCAACTCGCACATGTCGCTAGAGAGAGCGAGGCGCTTCCTGGCTAGGCAGGAGTATGAGAACTTGGTGATTATGCACTATGGACAATGGCTTAACTTAGAACTAGCAAAGACCACGGGAGGGTCATTATGGACGGAGCTAAAATAAAGAGAGACTTTGAGAAGTTCCTTAGTGAGCATCCAAAGGCTATTGTTGAGAGATATGGGCGTAAACTGCTTATTTCAAGCGAGTTATCAACATTCTGTTTTGAATACAATTATCCTCTGGAACATGCAAGAAAAGAACTAAAGAGGTTAGGACTTATAGGAAAAGGAGTCTTTGTCTCTTGGGATCCTGACATCGGGGAGAATAGGTCATTCTACGACCTGGAGGAATATAGCATCCCTGAGAATGAGATCGTAAGTGAGGTCAAGGAGATCATAGAGCACGGGTCTAAGATAGTGTGGCTCGGTCGTGTGTGGATACGTAAGAAACAGATCTCTCATCTCTGTGAGAAATATAGGCTTAGATATGCTCAGTTACTTATGATACTCAGAAGACACAGATTGGTTGGTAAATGTAGGATGGTATACGATCAGGAGTCGGACAGCTTCGTCAAGTCAGTGGAGGTTATATGGAACAGCTGGGAGAGTCATGTCATGGATGAAGTTGAAAATCTACTGAGAGATAAAGCCTTCGAGGGAAGATTTATTACCCAAGAAGATCTATTACACTTCGCCAACAGGATGTATCTAAGATATGATGCTCTTGTTAATCTACTGCGGAAATATAGGATAATCGATGAGTGTGTGGTTGCTTTCAGGGTGAGGGAGGGCGTAAATGTTTAGAGGAATAGGGACAAAAAAGAGGATTCCTCTCAGATATAATCTGTTTATTGCGAGGGTCGGTAATGGATTTTCAAGTAGGGATATGGCTAAAATTCTCGGCATCTCACACGAGGCTTACTTAAATATTGAACATGGATGGACAAAAAAGATAGACTATCGGGTGGCACAGAAGCTGGTGGAAATGTTCGGAATGAGACCGGAGGAGCTCTTTGCGGGCAAAGAATACTCTATATGCGAAAACAAGAAGCTATCTGAGAAGTTTAGGTTACTTGCTAGTAGAGAAGACGGAAAACTGGAACTCATTTGCATACAGACATAACGACCTGTTCGGATTCGTGGATTTCCTGGCGGTGTCTCCCGAGCACGGAACACTTGCTCTACAGGTTACGAGCTTCTCCAATAGGTCTGCTAGAAAGAGAAAGATCTTAGAACACAGGGAGAAAGTAGAGATACTTCTCCGGGCGGGATGGCGTGTCGCTATCCTGTCCTGGAAAAAGAAAGGTAGATCATGGACTCCAGATTTGCTGGAGATAACCTATGAGATGTTATCTGAATGAGGTTAAAACATTCCTAGATATTGCATTCGACAAGTTGCTGGACGATGAATATATCCTACTGCAGTATGCTCCCAACGGTGACAAATCGTTTACTGGTCGCTTTGCTGGCAAGAAAGAGCAGATTTTAGACTTCGTATCTCAGCATCAGGATTACGCCTATGGGATCCATCTTTCGACTAGAAAGGTAAGCAACCTAGAGTTGTTCAATGAGAGGCACAACATGTCACTAACCTCGCCCTACAGGCTACATTTCATAGCCATCGACCTAGATCTGAGAAAGACATGGCCACAGGAAGACTTCCCAGAGTTCGATCTGTTTGAAAAGAGCGTCCTCAATTCCTTAGTGGAATATCTAGGCAGAATGGGATTTAAGCTTAACCTGCTTGGCTACACGAGCGAACACGAGGGCAAGAGAAATTGGCTGGGGGTTATATCTATTGTTCCGAAGCCCTGGGGATACGACCCGCTGTCAGTTCTACTCGGCTGGAACGACCTGGCTTATGTAGATCGTGGTATCACATCTCTTAAGGCTGTTCGACTGCTTGGCACAAGAAACGGAGAGTCAGAATCTAGGCTCTTGAAATTCAGAAAGACCCCGAGGCAGAACATCCCTCTGGCTAAAAGAAACACAAACAAAAACATCTCATATTCCGACTTCCCAGCAGAAGGAGTGCTTGATAAGATTCTAGCGAAGTATGGATACAGAGCACAAAGGACAAGGAAAGGGTATATGATCAAATGCCCGTTTCATGACGACAAAAATCCGTCCATGCTGGTGTTCGAGGATAGGCGAGGGGCGTATTGCTTCGGTTGCAATAAGTATTACCCCATCTCGAGGGACGGTGAGTTTATAGTGAGGGAGGATCGATATGGAAGTAAGAGTAGACTTTAAACAGAAACTATTTGAGACTGAGGGGATCCCGAAGACTGTGGTTCTTCCCTACGGAGAAAGAGTAACGTTCTCGACAATGTCCGAGGGTGGAAGGAAGCTTGCCCTTGGTTTTACTAAGCTGGTCTTAGATGGTGTCTGGTTCGGATATGTCACAAAAGAGAAGCGTGTGTCTGCTGTTAGAGATAACTTCATCGCATATCCTATCGGTCGGCTGAAGGTCGGAGATGAGGAATTCATGTATATCTTCTACACGCTAGGGTTTCACTTCACGCACGAAAGAAGCGGTATTGTGATAAATGAGGTTATAGACGTGTCGAAGGTAGAAGCGTTTGATTATTCTACCCCTGTTTTTGCTAAGAATCCGAGCACATATAAACTCTACCAGTTCGGCTTTCAATCGCTCTCCAGCGGTGAATGGGAGTTTATCGACCGCAACTCTGAAGAGATCATGCTGGCGCAAAACATCCGAGGAATAACAGCACTGCGAAGATTCCCAACAGGAGAGATTCTCGCTCTAGGAGGACAGAAGCTTGCATTTGCTACGGATGCGGCTCTGCACCTCTATTCTGGCGCTACAGCAAAGGCTATACTCACTAGACTCATAGAAGAAGCAGGGAAAACGGGGACTTACAATATATCGCCGGAACAGCTTTCTCTAGTCGAATTTTCCAGAGAGAACGAGGCTTTCAAATTCTACGAGGAATACTGCCCTGGCATTATATTGTCTCCAGAGGAAGTCCAGCTGTTGATCAGACTTGCTGATAATTTTAGAGTCGATTCAATCACTTATAGACTTACCGAAAACGGAATGACGCTAATTCTAAAAGAGAGAGGGCTTGTAAGAGAAGTGCCCATGGATGTCTTTCTGTCGTCGAAGGGATTCACAAAGCTGGATGGTTATTCTGGTGTAGAATATCTTACAATGTCTGATTATGCCAGATCTAAGAAAACAAAGATTCAGGCAGTGTGGCTTGTCTTTGCTAGATATCTCTTACACAAGTTCGGAATCGATTCTAACGACCTAGCAAAGAGAACCTACGAAGAGGTTCTTAAAACTATCAGGCGTATCGTATCAAGCGCAAATAAGGTGCCGTCTATGAAGCACCTGCAGATGTCGATGAAAGAACAGGCAACCAGTGGGATATTCCACACAGTCCACAAGTATATCGAAGACGGTAAGGCCTACATTCCCAAGC
>Ga0334722_10000712_pt1 | contig 46922 bp, 36 predicted proteins | sample C3_bottom_MG_FD_207210 | JGI IMG/M metagenome (GOLD analysis project Ga0334722, IMG submission 207210) | Sediment microbial communities from Yellowstone Lake, YNP, Wyoming, USA - C3_bottom | ecosystem: Environmental > Aquatic > Freshwater > Lake > Sediment | place: USA: Wyoming | collected...
CAAACAATTTCACATCATCATTAAGGACAAGCCGAGTCGCCCCCCGCACGGGGGGCGTGGATTGAAACAATACTGCCAAAAAATCAGCTCCCCGCAAAATCAAGTCGCCCCCCGCACGGGGGGCGTGGATTGAAACAACACAGTTGTCCACCAGCTTTTTAAATTCACTCGTCGCCCCCCGCACGGGGGGCGTGGATTGAAACTGAATTCCATAAGAGAAAGTTTATACAATAAATTGTCGCCCCCCGCACGGGGGGCGTGGATTGAAACATATTGCGAATAACTTCTGATGGATCCTCTGTTGTCGCCCCCCGCACGGGGGGCGTGGATTGAAACATGATAAATATACTTACTTAGAAGAAGGATTTGTGTCGCCCCCCGCACGGGGGGCGTGGATTGAAACGCGCATAACATCAGCCGTGGGCAGGTTATTGAAGTCGCCCCCCGCACGGGGGGCGTGGATTGAAACGGTATGCGTGCAGGATGTTACCGAGCCGATTGATGTCGCCCCCCGCACGGGGGGCGTGGATTGAAACATGTTTGGGATGATATGACCCATGGTAATCCTCTCGTCGCCCCCCGCACGGGGGGCGTGGATTGAAACGTGCCACCGGCAGCCGGAACCCACTCTACGTCTGTCGCCCCCCGCACGGGGGGCGTGGATTGAAACTTTCCGGCTGGTGGGGGCGATTAAATGATTACTGTCGCCCCCCGCACGGGGGGCGTGGATTGAAACCCCGCGCTGCTGGAAATATTTGTACAAATCAGATGGTCGCCCCCCGCACGGGGGGCGTGGATTGAAACGAGATAGCCGCTATCACTATGCAAATCTCCTGGGGGTCGCCCCCCGCACGGGGGGCGTGGATTGAAACAACCAATCAACTCAGGTCGCTCCAGGAAGGAGCATGTCGCCCCCCGCACGGGGGGCGTGGATTGAAACGTATTCTGGGATATGGTTGTTAGGAGTCTCTAAAGGTCGCCCCCCGCACGGGGGGCGTGGATTGAAACTCGCTGATAGACACCGGGAATGTCTTTGACGCCGTCGCCCCCCGCACGGGGGGCGTGGATTGAAACGGGTAAGGGACAACAAGCCGGAAATCCCTGAAATACGTCGCCCCCCGCACGGGGGGCGTGGATTGAAACCGGAAAACTGCGGTGATGGTAATCTCTGCCCCGGTCGCCCCCCGCACGGGGGGCGTGGATTGAAACTATTGCCCTGTGCGGGTGGCCGGGCCTCTTACGGGTCGCCCCCCGCACGGGGGGCGTGGATTGAAACCCGGTGGCAAGACGATCTGCCGCAATAACTCCGGTCGCCCCCCGCACGGGGGGCGTGGATTGAAACAAGCTGATTGTCCAGGGCTAGGATTTGCGCGTCGTCGCCCCCCGCACGGGGGGCGTGGATTGAAACATTCGGGCAATCGGTTGGCGGAACCAACGGAATGGTCGCCCCCCGCACGGGGGGCGTGGATTGAAACTATACCCTGCTGCCTGGGCTGATTACCGCCCTTGTCGCCCCCCGCACGGGGGGCGTGGATTGAAACAGCAAAATCGCAGAGGGAGAACCAACGGGAGAAACGTCGCCCCCCGCACGGGGGGCGTGGATTGAAACACCTTTAACACCTCGGGTGGGGCAGCGGCTGGGAGTCGCCCCCCGCACGGGGGGCGTGGATTGAAACCAGCTAATCGAAAAGGCTGGATATCAGGTAGACGGTCGCCCCCCGCACGGGGGGCGTGGATTGAAACGAAGTCTTTTCCGGCGGCACGACGCAGACCGTGGTGTCGCCCCCCGCACGGGGGGCGTGGATTGAAACCCTACCGTCTGGTGTCCACCTGTCCATTGCCGCCGTCGCCCCCCGCACGGGGGGCGTGGATTGAAACATTGCGGCAATGACATGGATGGCAACCCTTGACGCGTCGCCCCCCGCACGGGGGGCGTGGATTGAAACTCAACCACCAAGCGTGTTAGCCCCCACTCCTTCGGTCGCCCCCCGCACGGGGGGCGTGGATTGAAACATGTAGGTCCGGGCCGTGGTGACACTTTGAGTGGGTCGCCCCCCGCACGGGGGGCGTGGATTGAAACACAGTATGGCGCTTGAATTAGTGGTTGATTCCCTGGTCGCCCCCCGCACGGGGGGCGTGGATTGAAACCGTAGGGGCAGCCGGTGACCACCGCGATCATGCGTCGCCCCCCGCACGGGGGGCGTGGATTGAAACCTACCGACGTGGGGAGAAACGATAACCGGCGATAAGTCGCCCCCCGCACGGGGGGCGTGGATTGAAACCATCACACTAGGCACCGCCAATACCGCCGGTGCAGTCGCCCCCCGCACGGGGGGCGTGGATTGAAACCTGCTACTACCGCGAGGCTACCAAAACCAAACGCGTCGCCCCCCGCACGGGGGGCGTGGATTGAAACATAATGTAACCCTCGAAAACCAGGCCGCAGACGCGTCGCCCCCCGCACGGGGGGCGTGGATTGAAACATTGTCTTTGATGTCTGATTTATATCGTCAAACCGTCGCCCCCCGCACGGGGGGCGTGGATTGAAACCAAGGGGAGTAAGCGGTAGCCCTGGAATTAGCGGGTCGCCCCCCGCACGGGGGGCGTGGATTGAAACAGTACCTATCAGCACGGTATTGGCCTAGTTGCTCAGTCGCCCCCCGCACGGGGGGCGTGGATTGAAACTGTATGAGAGTACAGCCCTTGCTCGGTGCTCCATGGTCGCCCCCCGCACGGGGGGCGTGGATTGAAACGATGGACCCGCGCACAAAGCCATAAATCGCGATAGTCGCCCCCCGCACGGGGGGGCGTGGATTGAAACCGTGGTGTCGCTCTTTGCCGTGTGCCAGCGGTTGAGCCGCCTCAGGGGTGAGGAGCGAAATGTTCCTAGCAGAGGTTGTGGCGAATAATGCACCAGATGGCCTTGACTCCGTCTTTCCAGCCGATCTTCTTGCCCTCTTCGTAGGTCCGTCCGTAGTAGGAGATGGGCACTTCGTAGATGCGTATCCCCTTGATCTTGGCGATCTTGGCGGTGATCTCCGGCTCGACCCCGAAGCGTTTTTCGGTGATGGTGAACTTGGTGAGGATTTCGCGGCGGAAAACCTTGTAGCAGGTCTCCATGTCGGTGAGGTTAAGATTGGTGAACAGGTTGGAAAGCAGGGTCAGGAAGCGGTTGCCGATGTAATGCCAGAAGTAGAGAACCCGGTGCGCACCGTGCCCCGCAAAACGGGAGCCGTAAACAACATCGGCTTTGCCATCCAGGATTGGTTGCATCAGGACCGGGTATTCGTTGGGGTTGTATTCCAGGTCGGCATCCTGAATGATCACGATATCGCCGGTCGCCGTGGCAAAACCGGTTTTCAAGGCGCCACCCTTCCCGCAATTCTTTTCATGCAGGCAAACGATCAGTTCGGGGTGTGCCGTCGCCAATTGGGCGATGACCTCCCGGGTGCCATCGGTGGAGCAGTCGTCAACCAAGATTATTTGTTTTTGATAGGGAACCTTAAGAACGCTGGCGATCAGTTCCCGAATGGTCTCCATTTCGTTATAGATGGGGATAACTATGCTGATGGTGAAATTTTCCATAACTTCCAGTTGTTATATGTTTTGATTCGGGCCGAACCGTTCCGGTTCGTCAACCAGGGCAACCGTTCCGATGCTGTACCGGCTCAGGAATAACCAGAGCGTCCAGGTCCCGGTTCCATAGAAAAGCGGCCGGAAAGGAACGGCATATCTGGTCCAGGGCGCGAAAATTGTATATACGACCGTGATATAAATTAGTACAGAAAAGACTAAAATAATCGGCAATTCTTTGCTGCCTTGGCGTAGGCGCTGGCCAAGTGCGAAAAAACCCAGCAGGCATAGAAGCATCCAGCAGTAGTGCAATATCTTCATCAGCAATCTGGAATAATCGGCGATTTTCGACTTGGTGTACAGGGACTCGCTCACCGGATAGACGTAAACATCGCCCTGACCTTGAGTCATCTCCCAAGACCATAGATAATAAGGCTTTTCCAGCAAATACCAGGAAATGTAACGGAGCGGCCTTTCCTGGAAGCGCCGCCAGAAGATCTTCCCGAAATTTTGCAGGGAGGAACTGAATTCCGGTTGTTCCGGATCATCCCGATAGGGGTAGTATTTGAAGGCGGGATCTTTGTAGATAAAGTTCGGGTAAGTGCCGTGGGACAGGGTTGCCAGGGCCCGGCTGCTCCCGTCCGGGGAGCCGGGCGGGACATTGAGGGTGTTGCGCAACATCCAACCTGCCGGGAACAGTAGAAAAACCAGGGCGCCGGTCAGGAGGTAACGCATGACCCGAGAGGGGGCTGGCGCCAGAGGGCTTTTTCGATGCATAAAGTACGTGACGAGTCCCAGTATTAAGGGGATGAACAGGCCGATTTCGTTGGTGAGATAGGAGAAGCCGAACAGCAGCCCGGCGAGGATAAACAGCATCCGGCTCTCTTGCCGGTAGGCGTACAGGTAACTGGTCAGGGCGGCGAGGATTGTCAGGGAAAATTGGGTTTCGGTCAGCAGGTAACTGTTCATGGCGATCAGGTGGGGGCTCAAGGCTACCATGACTACAGTCATAAACACCCCCCAGCGGGGGAGAAACAGCCGGGAGAGGAGATAGGCCAGGGGCACCAGCAAGCAGCTCAGGAGGGATTGCAGGAATAACGCCCAGGGATACCAGCGGGCCTCTCCGCCGACAGTGAATGCTGCCGCCAGCAGCAAGGGAAAGCCCGGCGAGCGAAAGGAATCCGGGGTGGGAGTTGGCGAGGATTCCGCCGAGAACGTGCCGAAATGCGCCAAATTGTAGCCATAGCTCACATACTGCGCGGCGTCAGCCCGGATGGGGGAGATAATCTCGGTGTTGTTGATGTAATACATTCTCAGCAGAAAGGCTGCGAGGGTAAGAACGATGAGGATAAAGGTGTCGTTTTTCCAAAATGGTTCTGGGTTAGGGTTTGGCAGCATAGCAATCTCCGAGGTGCGGCGGCGGTCAGGTGAAATTTGTTGGGGCTTTGGGGAAAATGGATGCCTCCCGCACCATCGGCATCGGGTGCAAACTTACTTAGTTGTAAAGGAATTTAAAGTAATTTGATACCCAAAAACAACTCTGATGAGTAAACCGCCAAGGTTTATTGCCAACCAAACCACCACCGCATAGGGTTACTCGCATCAGCGTGCGAGCACTAGGGCCTGGCCTTTTCCCGACCCTTAGTGAGCATCTCTTTGGCCAGGGCTAATACTATTTCAGGTTGCAACTGTTTTAAGCACTGGTTGTCGGTGCAGTATGAATGTTTGCCGTTAAAAATGGAAATGCAGGGTTGGCAGTCAAGGCCAAGGTAGAGGCACTTGCCGTTGGGGTTCAGGGGGGCGTAGAGTTCAGGCGTTTCGGGGCCGAATATGGTTATGGTGGGGATATCGGTCAGAGCGGCCCAATGCGCCGGCCCGCTGTCGTTGGTGATCAGGATGGCGGCGAAGTGAAAGAGGTCGATAAGCTCAGCGATGCTGGTTTTTCCGGCCAGGTTAGCGACTTTGCTCTGAGAGGTCGCGCTGATAATTTGCGTGGCTAGCTGGTCAACAAACAGTTTTTCCGATGGGCTGCCAACCAAGACAATCCGGTGATCGGGAAACTCCGTGAGTAAATTTGCCGCCAGGGTTGTGAAATGTTCCTCCGGCCATCGCCGTAACCGGCTTAGTTCAGAGGCGTTGGGGTTGAGCACTATCCAGCGGTCGGTGAGTTCTTCCTCTTGGACTTGTATCGCTTTGGCCAGCAGGGTGTGGATGTTTTTGGGGAAAAATATCGAAGGGGGAACCAGCGGCAGAGTGCCGTCGAACTGATCCTGGGTGATGCCGAGAGGGCGTAGTAGGGTAAAGAAGGCCTTGGCGGTGTGGAGAGTGTGATTGTAGTTTACCGGACAATTAATGAACCGGCCACGGCGGAGGCCTTCGGTGTAAAAGCCGTAAAAGCCGATCCGTTGTTTGGTGCGTAGGGCAAAACTCAAGATTGCCGTAAAGCGGGAAAAAAATTCCAAATCGATGACGATATCAATTTTTTTACGAACCAGTTTAGGGAGAGTGCGGCCTAGATCCATCAGCAGATGTGAAAAAGAGTCGGATCTGACGGTGAAGATGTTTGCGGGCGGAATCAGACCCAGCAGGGTCAATACTTGTCGATTGCTGTAAAAGGTCAGGAAATATATTTCCGCTGCCGGGAAACGCAATTGGGTTGCTTTCACGGTGGGGTAAGCCAAAACCAGGCTGCCAGCGCCGAAAAGCTTGATGAACAGGATCTTTTTAGGGGATTTTGGCGGTGGTTTTGTCGTGAATATCCCCTTCATGAAGTAGAGAATGGTCATCAGCCAACAAATCGGTCGCCCAACCCACAAATCTATTATTCTTAAAGTTGATATCCGCATTGCTCAGGCTCTAGACTCCGGCCAAGAAGCTGTTTTTTTTGCGGCGGCTTTTTTTTTGCGGAGATTGATGGCCTCGCCAAAGATCAGGAAAAACCCCTGGTAGAGCATGTTGCTTAGCTCATACCAGGAGCGTTTCTGGAGAAGTTGCCGAAGTAAAAAACCGGGCCGTAAATAAAATTTTCTTACGGCTTCACGTCGGAGGTCCATCAAGGTGGACTGGGCAATTCCGTCCGGGCACAAAGTTATGTAGCTCCCGGCCTGATCCATCGAGAAATCGGTATCGCTGATTTTGCCGGATTGGACTGCCTCCTGGCGAAGTATGGTGGCAGATCGCGGAACGGCAACGTGGAAGGACGCGAAATCGCAGCCAATGGTCCTCGCGAGAAGGCTGGTGGCCTGGATGGTTGCGACGGACTCTCCGGGTAGGCCAAGGATGAAGGTGCCAACCGTCCGGATGTGATGTCGGCGGCACAACGTAAAAGCCTCGGCGATCTGGGCTAGGGTGTACTCTTTGCGGTATTGTAGTAAGATTTCTTCCGAGCCGTTTTCGACGCCGATAACAATGGTGTGACAGCCGGCCTGGGCCATGGCGATCAAAAGTTTTTCATCCGAGAGCAAGTCTGGTCGGCAAAAGGCAGTCCATGAAAAGCGCGGGGTGAAATTTTTCATTTCGGTCAGGAGTTCCAGGGCGGCTTCTTTTCTGACCCCGAAGGTCTGGTTCATCCAGAAAAGTTCATAGACTCCGAGCTTGTGCAGGGAGTTGAGTTCGGCGATGGCCTCAGCGTTTTCCCTGTAGTTGTAGGGAAGCGACGACATAACACAGAAGCGGCAATGAAACGGACAGCCGAAATCGGTGAGGAAGACGCTGAATCGTTGATGTTTGGCGAAGGGAAAACGATAGGCGTCGGACAAAAATAATGCATGGTCGGGCAATCCTGCTTGGATAGGTGAAGATCGTGACTTGTCGAGGATTTCAAGGATTTCTCCTGAGGCTGAGCGATAGGCCATCCTTTTGATCAGTTTGTAGTCGCCGTGCAGGTAATTGCGGATGTCTGAGTTGGTAAAATCCAGTGCGACGGCGTCAAGAAATGAATGTTGCCGGAGCCAGTTGCCAGGTGTAGTTAGGAAGATGTCTCCGCTGCCGATCAGCACTCGGCCAGGTTGAGCCAGGGTTGCCAGGAAATCCAGGTCGGCAGGGTGATTCGCCGCCCCGGCCAGGAAAAAAATGACATCGGGGTTAAGTGCTGCCACCCGAGCGAAAGTTTCGGCGTTGCTCAAACGATCCCGAATAGCGTCAATGAATAATAGCTGAAAATCCGCCCCCAGAATGCCGCTCTGCATGACAAAATCAATGGGTTGAAAAAGATAATTCGAACGACTGGTCTTGCTGCAATAGTAATCACGGATCACCACCACCGGAGCGGGTGGGTTTAGGAAGAGTAATTTTTTGTGAGGAGTAGATGGCATGCCCATGCCGCGCATCATTAACTGACTCCAGACCTCTCGGCAACTATTTTCCCCAACGGTATTGCCGCTCTTGACAAGGTGAGGGGGAAAATGATGTCATCTTATATTATTCCAATCGTAGAAGAACCTGATTGGTGCCTGACAAATCGACATTGGCGAGGCTGGCCGCAATCCTAATCAGAGAGGGCTTCCATGGACGAGCGTGACTTTGAGCAGGTTAGAGGCAGGTTGGGGGGTGTTTCCCGCCGGGATTTCCTGAAGTTCTGCACGGTGATGGCGGCCAGTATGGGGTTGCCTCTGGAGCTGGCCCCGCAGATCGCTGCCGCCATCACCGCGCCGCGCCGACCGGTGGTAATCTGGCTGTCGGCCCAGGAGTGCACCGGTTGTGTCGAGACCTTGCTTCGGGCCAACCACCCCACCCTGGAAAGTTTGATTCTTGAGCTCATCTCTCTGGATTATTCCGAGACCCTCTCGGTGGGCGCCGGTCATCAGGCCGAGGAATTCCGGGCCAAGTCCATCGCCGAAAACCAGGGGAAGTTTATCCTGGTGGTGGACGGTTCCATCCCCACCAAGGATGGCGGGATCTACTGCAAGGTGGCCGGTCGGACCGTGCTGGATATCTTAAACGAGACGGCGCCCAAGGCGGCGGCGGTGATTGCCATGGGCTCCTGCGCCTCCTGGGGTGGTATCCCCTCGGCCGATCCCAATCCCACCGGGGCCAAGCCTGTCCACGAGATCCTGGCCGGCAAGAACATCCCGGTGGTCAATATCCCCGGTTGCCCGCCCAATCCTTACAACCTGCTCTCCACCGTTCTCCACTTCGTGACCTTCAACAAACTGCCCACCCTGGACGACAAGATGCGCCCGGTTTTTGCCTACGGCCGCCTGATCCACGAGAACTGCGATCGACGGCCCCACTTCGATGCTGGCCGCTATGCCAAGGAGTTCGGCGACGAAGGCCATCGCCAGGGCTATTGTCTCTACATGCTGGGCTGCAAGGGGCCGGAGACCTTCAATAACTGCTCGACCCTGGGCTTCGGCGATATCGGCCCCGGGAACTGGCCAGTGGGCTGCGGCCATCCCTGTTTCGGCTGTTCGGAGAAGGGGGTCGGCTTCAGTGAGCCCCTGCATTCGCCGGCCCGGCCAATCTATGTTACCCCGCCGACCTTCTTCGCCAAGGCCGAAAAGGACAAAGGCGAGGGCGCCTCCGCCCTGGCGGCGGCGGTGGCCGGGGTGGCCATCGGGGCTGGGGCGGTGGCGCTGGGGCTCTCCGGCAAGAAAAATCAGGATTGATGGGGGCCCACCATGACCATCAATCGACGGGATTTTCTCAAGGCGACCTCCGGAGGGGCTTTGCTCTTGGCGGCCGGCGTCTCGGTGGCGGCGGCGGAGAGCACGCCTCTCTCCCCCGGGGCGGTCGGCATCCTCTACGACGCCACCCTCTGCATCGGCTGCAAGTCGTGCATGGTCAACTGCAAGAAGTACAACAGCACCGAGGAGGGCGGGGCGCTATATACCCCTGGCGGCGGGATTCCCTTTGAGCGGGAGAACCCGGAAGGGCCCTGGGACGAGGTCACCGATCTCTCCGCCAAGTCGGTCTGTATCATCCGGGCCTACAAGAACGGCACCGGCATCGAGCGCGGTGCCGAGATCAACGGCTACTCCTTTGTCAAAAATCACTGCATGCACTGTCTGAATCCGGCCTGTGTCTCGGTCTGTCCGGTGGGCGCCTTGCAGAAGGCACCGCTCAGCGGCGCCGTCACCTATGATAATTCGCGCTGCATCGGCTGCCGCTATTGCCAGGTGGCCTGCCCCTTCGGGGTTCCCAAGTTCGAGTGGGCCAGCAATAATCCCCGCATCGTCAAGTGCCAGCTCTGCCACCACCGCTACGCCAAGGGCGGCTACTCGGCCTGCTGCGAGTACTGCCCCACCGGCGCCTCCATCTTCGGCCCGGTAAAGGAACTGCGAGAGGAGGCCAAGCGCCGCCTGGCCCTGAAATTCGGCAGCAGCTATGACTATCCGAGCCAGACCGTTAATTCCGAGCGGCGGCTGAGCAAGACGGTCAGCCGCTACATTGACCGGGTTTACGGGATGACCGAGGCCGGCGGCACCCAGTACCTGATGCTGGCCGGGGTGCCTTTCGATAAGCTGGGTTTCAATCCGCGGATCAGCGAGCAGGAGTATCCGGATCTGACCTGGAGTTATATCAAGAAGGTGCCGGTGTTGATCGCCGCCCTGCTGGCCGCCGGGGCCATCAGCTATCAGGTCACCCGCAACAAGGATGGCGATGGACCCGAAAAATCGGGCACCAAATCCTGATAACAATAAATCCTTTGGATGTAGTCAAATCCATTTTCGAGGAGTTTATCCATGGCTAAGAGAATCGTCGTTGATCCGGTCACCAGAATCGAGGGGCATCTGCGGATTGACTGTGAGGTGGAGAATGGTCACGTCAAGAAGGCCTGGTCGTCGGGGCAGATGTGGCGGGGGATCGAGATCATCCTCCAGGGCCGCGACCCCCGGGAGGCCTGGCTCTTTACCCAGCGGATCTGCGGGGTTTGCACCACGGTCCATGCCGTGGCCTCGGTGCGGGCGGTGGAAAACGCCCTGGGGCTGGAGGTACCGGTCAACGCCCAGTTCATCCGCAACCTGATCATCGGCGCCCATGGCGTCCACGACCATATCGTCCACTTCTACCATCTCTGCGCCCTGGACTGGGTGGATATCGTCTCCGCCCTCAAGGCCGACGCCAAGGAAACCGCTAAGCTGGGGCAGAGCCTCTCTTCCTGGAAGGGTAACAGCTATCCTGAGATCAAGGCGGTGCAGGACCGGTTGAAAAACTTTGTCGGCTCCGGCCAGTTGGGCCCCTTCGGCAGCGGTTACTGGGGGCACAAGGCCATGAAGCTGAAACCCGAGGTCAACCTGCTGGCCGCCACCCACTATCTCCAGGCCCTGGAGTACCAGCGCAAGATCAACCAGGTGGTGGCGATCCTGGGCAGCAAGACCCCCCATATCCAGAACCTGGCGGTGGGTGGGGTGGCCAACCCGATCAATATGGATTCCACCTCGGCTCTGAACATGGAGAAACTCTTCCACGTCAAGACCCTGATCGACGAGGTCAACGACTTCATCAAGAATGCCATGCTGGTGGACGTGGCGGCGGTGGGCGCCTTCTATGCCGACTGGACTGCCTACGGCGCTGGGGTGACCAATTACCTGTCGGTGCCGGACATGCCCATGGACTCCAAGGGCACGGTATTCGAATTGCCCGGCGGCTACATTCCCCAGGGCGACATCGGTAAATTCATCCCGATCAAGAACTACCACGACGAATTTTTCGCCAAGAACGTCAAGGAGTCGATCAAGCACTCCTGGTACAAGGGGGACTGGGACCGCCACCCCTACGAGGAAGAGACAGTGCCGGACTACACCGACTTCCAGGATAACGGCAAGTACTCCTGGGTGAAATCCCCGACCTTCCAAGGCGCCCCGGCCCAGGTCGGGCCGCTGGCCCATGTTCTGGCCATGTACGTTTCCGGCCACGGGCCGACCAAGAAGTATGTCGACCAGACCCTGGCGACGGTCAGCAGTCTGGCCAAGACCAAGGTGGGCATCCCGGCCCTGCATTCGACCATCGGCCGCATCGCCGCCCGGGTGGTGCGCTGCGCGGTCTTGAACGATACCTTGAACAACCAGTGGAGTGCCCTGGTCAACAATATCGCCAAGGGTGATGTGCACACCTTCAACCGGCCGACCTTTCCTTCCGGGGAGCAGCGCGGTTTCGGCTACCACGAGGCGCCGCGCGGGGTGCTGTCGCACTGGGTGGTCATCGAGAACGGCAAGATCAAGAACTACCAGTGTGTGGTGCCTTCCACCTGGAACGCTGGGCCGCGTAACAGCAAGGATGCCCCCGGCCCTTACGAGGCCGCCCTGGTGGGCAACCCGGTGGCCGATCCAGAAAGACCCCTGGAGGTGTTGCGCACCGTACATTCCTTCGATCCCTGCCTGGCCTGCGCCATCCACCTGGTGGACGGCGAGAACCGGGAGATCGTCAAGGTCAAGGTGCTGTAAGTATGAACGCTTTGGTGTTGGGGGTCGGCAATATCCTGTTGCACGACGAGGGGCTGGGGGTGCGGGCCATTGAGGAACTGGAGCGGGCCTACACCTTTGCCCCCGGGGTGGAGCTGGTGGATGGCGGCACCTGCGGCCTGGAACTGCTGGACAACCTCAAAGATAGGGAGCTATTGCTCATTATCGACGCCATGAAGAACGGCGGCCCGCCCGGCAGCGTTTACCGCTTGGCCGACCAGGAGGTGCCGAGCCACTTCAATACCCGGATCACCCCTCATCAGCTGGGGATTTCCGATTTGCTGGCCACCTTGGGGCTGATGGACGCGCTGCCGAAGCGGTTGGTCTTGTTCGGGGTGGAGCCGGATGATCTCTCCACCGGTCTGGGACTGTCTCCGGCGGTGGCGGTGGGGATGGGGAAAGTGGTGACGGAGGTGGTGGAAGAGTTGGGCCGACATGGTATCAAGCCGGAATCGCGGCCCGTTGACGGGGCGCGGTCCGGTGGTTTCTGGGCGATGCAAGAAATTTGATGAACGCGCATTTTCAGGAGGCGACACCATGACATCCAGACGGGAAATCACCATGTGGACTCCCAATACCCTGGCCCTCTGCTGCGCCATCCTGGTGGGTGGCGGGGTGGCGGGCTGGCGGCTCACTAGTGGCCTGGGCGCGGTGACCAACCTGAACGACGTCTATCCCTGGGGCTTCTGGCTGGGCTTTGACGTGTTGGGCGGGGTGGCCATGGCCGCCGGCGGGTTTATCATTGCCGCTGCCGTTTATCTCTTTAACTGGCAGAAGTACAAACCCATCGGCCGCCCGGCCATCCTCACCGCCTTTCTGGGCTATCTGATGGCGGTGGTGGCGCTCTTTCTTGATATCGGTCATCCCTTCCGGCTCTGGCACCCCGCGGTGATGTGGCAGGTCCACTCGATCATGTGGGTGGTGGCCATCCATGTCATCCTTTACACCACTACCCTGGCCATCGAGTCTTCGCCGATGCTGCTGGAGCGTTTCGGGAAGAGCAAGGCCCTGGCGGCAGTCAACAAGATCATGATCGGGGCGGTGGTCTTTGGGGTGATGCTTTCCACCCTGCACCAGTCCTCCCTGGGGGCGGTGTTCCTGATCGCCCCGGCCAAAATGTCGCCCCTCTGGTTTTCCCAGTTCCTGCCCTACATGTTCCTGGTTTCGGCCATCGCCATGGGCTTGTGCATGGTCAGCACCGAGGCGATGCTGAGCGGCCGGGCCTTTAACCACCACATCGACATCGAGATCTTCCGGGGATTGGCCCGGGGCACCCGGATCACCCTCTTCATCTACCTGGCCCTGAAGCTGCTCTTTCTGGTCTGGGCCGGGGTGGGGCTGGCCTTCGACGGCTCCCTGGCCGGCAACATGTACCTGCTGGAGCTGCTGCTGGGGGTGATCTTGCCCTTGGCCCTGCTGGCCCGGGAGCGCTTCCGGCGGGAACCGCAGGCGATCATGGCGGTTAATATCCTGGTGATCGTCGGGGTGTTGGTAAATCGGCTGAATGTCTGTATATTCAGCATGCAGGGGTACAATGCCGACCAGGGGGCCGGGTATTTCCCGTCGTTTTCTGAGTTTCTGGTCACGCTGGGGGTGGTGGCCCTGGGGGTATTTCTGTTCAAAATGGCGGCCAGGCACCTACCGCTTTTCGCCAAGGCCGGTTGAGTTTAGCCAGATCCGCCGGAGTTGCCCATGCATGAAATGTCTCTGGCCCTGAGTATTGTTGAACAGACCCGCGAAGCGGCGGCCCGTGAAGGAGCGGCCCACATCCTTGAGGTGGAGATCGAGGTGGGCTGTCTTGCCGGGGTCCTGGCCGATTCCCTGCAGTTTTGTCTTGAGGCGGTTGGGCCGACCGGTGGACTACCGGGAACGCTTTTTCATATCACCGAGATCATTGCCACCGGAGATTGTCGGGTGTGTGCGGCAACTTTTCCCGTCACTTCATTTCTGGCCCTTTGCCCGGTTTGCGGGAGTGACGAGGTGTCTGTCAGTGGCGGGCAGGATTTGAAAATCCGCTCGTTGACCATCGAGGATTGAGGATCAATACATGTGCGATTCCTGTGGCTGTGATGAGGTGACCGAGGTAAACATTACCCGCCTGGTGCCAGGTCTGGTCGAGCACCATTCCCATCATCCCCACCACAAATTCCGGACCATCACCCTGGAGTCCAAAGTGCTGGCCAAAAACGATGCTCTGGCTACCCGAAACCGGGAGTATCTGAGGAGCCGCAAGATTCTCGCCCTGAATCTGGTCAGTTCCCCCGGCTCCGGCAAGACCACCATCCTGGAGCGGACCATCCGCGACCTGCGGGGCGAAGTGGCTATGGCGGTGATCGAGGGCGACCAGCAGACCCGGCGCGATGCCGAGCGGATCAGTGCCACCGGGGCCGAGGTCGTGCAGATCAATACCGGGGCCGGCTGTCATCTGGACAGCCAGATGGTGGCGCGGGCCATGGCGCAGTTGGAGCTGCGTGACGAATCCCTGCTCTTCATCGAGAATGTCGGCAACCTGGTCTGCCCAGCCATGTTTGACCTGGGCGAGGCGGCCAAGGTGGTGATCATCAGCGTCACCGAGGGCGAGGATAAGCCCCAGAAATACCCCCACATGTTCCGGGCCGCCGCGCTTTGCCTGATCAATAAGACCGACCTGTTGCCCTACTTGCGGTTCGATGTGACGGCCTGCCGGGAGATGGCGACCCAGGTCAATCCGGAGCTGGAGTTCATCGAGCTTTCGGCGGTCAGCGGCGAGGGGATGGGGCGCTGGTATGACTGGTTGCGGCTGCGTCGGGAAGGGCTTCTCGCTTGACGGTCTTAGGGCAGGTAGCTGGGGTTGGGACGATGGCCCGGCTGAAAATCTTGGTCGACGGGGTGGTGCAGGGCGTTGGCTTCCGTCCCTTTGTCTACCAGCTAGCCCGTAGTCATGGCCTGGTCGGCTTTGTCGCCAACACCTCCCGGGGTGTGGAAATCGAGGTCCAGGGCCAGCCGGAGGCTTTGGCGGCCTTTGTCGCCGTCTTGCCGGTGGACGCCCCGCCCCAGGCCGAGGTCGCTTCGATGAGTTCCTCGCCGATGCCGCCGGCCTCGGAGTCTGACTTTCGGATTCACGATTCCCGGGCGACCGTTGCGTCCACCACCCTGATCGCCCCGGACCTGGCGCTTTGCCGGGAGTGTCTGCAGGAGCTGCTGGACCCGGCCGACCGGCGCTATCTCTACCCCTTCATCAACTGCACCAACTGCGGTCCGCGTTATTCCATCATCACCGCCATTCCCTATGACCGGCAGGCGACGGCCATGCGCCATTTCGCCATGTGCGACGACTGTCGCCAGGAGTATGATGATCTCACTGATCGGCGCTTCCATGCCCAACCGGTGGCCTGTCACGCCTGCGGTCCCAGGATCTGGTTGACTGATCCGGCCGGTCAGGAGATTGCCGGTCCGGGAGAAGCTGTCAGGCAGGCAGGAGAACTGCTGCGGCGGGGTGAAATCCTGGCGGTCAAGGGGCTGGGCGGTTTTCACCTGGCGGTGGCTGCGGGTGACGCCCCGGCGGTGGCGCGGCTCCGGCAGCGCAAGGGGCGTGAGGAGAAGCCTTTGGCGGTGATGGTGGCCGATCTGGCGGTGGCGCGTGCCCTGGCCGTTCTGACACCGGCAGACGAGGCACTGCTGGCCTCGCCTGCGGCCCCCATTGTCCTGGCCGTTGCCCGACCTGGGAACGCCTTGGCCCCAATGGTGGCGCCTGACACCACTCGCGTGGGGGTGATGCTGGCTTATACCCCACTGCATCAGCTTTTGTTACGGGAGTTTGGCGGAGCGCTGGTGATGACCAGCGGCAACCGGAGCGAGGAACCGATCTGTCTCGCCAACGATGAGGCCCTGGCCCGGTTGGCCGGAATTGCTGACGCCTTCCTTCTGCATGACCGGGATATCTACGTGCGGGGGGATGACTCGGTGGTGATGCGGATGGCTGGGAAGACCAGGCTGTTGCGTCGCAGCCGGGGTTATGTTCCCCGGCCGGTGGTGGTTGGCGGCGATGGCCCCTCGGTGCTGGCGGTGGGCGGCGAGCTGAAGAACGCCGTCTGTCTGCTCCGGGGCGAGCGGGCCTTTCTGGGTCAGCATCTGGGGGATCTTAAGAACTTGGCGTCCTATGATTTTTTCCGGGAGAACATCGCCCATCTTCTGCAGATCTTCACGACGCAGCCGCAATTGGTGGTTCACGACCTGCATCCGGATTATCTTTCCAGTCGTTGGGCCACTGAAGGACCAGGGCTGCCGACCTTGGCGGTGCAGCACCATCACGCTCATCTGGCGGCGGTCCTGGCCGAACATCAAAGAATTGGCCCGGCCATCGGCATTATTCTCGACGGCACCGGCTACGGCTGGGACCGGACCATCTGGGGCGGCGAGATCCTGGTTGGGGATTACCGGGGGTGTCGGAGGGTGGGGAGTTTTGAAGCGCTGCCGCTGCCGGGCGGCGATGCGGCGATCAGGGCGCCCTGGCGTACCGGGCTGGGTTACCTTTATGCCGCCTTTGCGGGGCAGGTTCCAGAGCTGCCTTTTCTGCGGGAGCGCCCGACCGGGGCAGTGCTTGAGATGCTGGCCCGCGATCTTAATTGTCCCCGGACCAGCAGTTGCGGTCGGCTCTTTGATGCGGTGGCGGCCCTCTGTGGTTTCCGGGGGGAGATCAGCTACGAGGCCCAGGCCGCCATAACCTTGATGGAAGCGGCCAGCGGCCGGTTGGGGGAGCCCTATGATTGGCATCTTTATGAGGATGGGCCAATTTTCCGTCTTGCCTTGCGACCGCTACTCAGGCAGATTGCCGAAGAGATCGGGGCCGGTGGCGAAGCATCTGCCGTGAGTAGGCGGCTGCATGGAACCCTGGTGGCGATGCTGGTCGGGGCGGCCGAGCGGGTCCGGGAGATAAACGGTCTCAATCTGGTGGTCTTGAGCGGCGGGGTCTTCAATAATGACCTGCTCCTGGAGGGCTTGCTGGCGGCCTTGGCGGCCAAAGGCTTCGAGATTCTGAGCCATGAACAGGTGCCGTTTGGCGACGGTGGTCTTGCGCTGGGGCAGGCCATGATCGGCCGACAGTATCTATTGGGTCTGCGTGAAGATTAACGCGAAAATCGTCTCCCCGGTGGAGGCCGGAGGCCAGTCTCTTGTCCTTTTTTGGCATTCTGGATTCCGGTCTTTGCGTAGTGACGGGGTAAAACGTTGTTAACGAAATATTAGGGGCTCTTATGTGTCTGGCCATTCCGGGTAAACTGGTGGAGATTTTCGCCGAAGGCGGCCTGAAGATGGGGCGGCTCGATTACGATGGTACCAGTAACAAGGTCTGTCTGGAATACGTCCCGGAGATTGTGGTTGGCCAGTATGCCTTGGTCCACGCCGGTTTCGCCATATCAGTGCTCGATGAAGAGGAGGCGGCCCTGAGTTTCGCGGCCTGGCGGGAGTTCAATCAATTCCGAGAAGAAGCTGGGGCGGTCCTCTTTGATAATCGCCACGAGAAGGCAAGGGGGTGAGCGGGGGCGGCCATGAAATTTCTTGCCGAATACCGTGATCCGAAAGTGGCCCGTAAGATCATTGCCGAGATCCATCGGGTGACCACTCGTCCTTGGGTGGTCATGGAGGTGTGTGGCGGGCAGACTCATGCCATCATCCGTAGCGGCATCGATCGGCTCATACCCAGGGAAATCACTCTGGTGCATGGACCTGGCTGCCCGGTCTGTGTGACCCCGCTGGAAACCATCGACCAGGCCCTGGCCATCGCCGCCTCTCCCGGGGTGATCTTCTGCAGCTTCGGCGACATGCTGCGGGTGCCGGGTAGTTCTAACGATCTACTGACTGCCAGGTCGGCCGGGGCCGATGTGCGCATCGTCTATTCGCCCTTAGAGGCTCTGCAACTGGCTCGGGAAAATCCCGGGCGCCAGGTAGCCTTTCTGGCCATCGGCTTTGAGACCACCGCCCCGGGCAACGCCATGGCCATTATCCAGGCGGAAAGGGAAGGGTTGGAGAATTTCAGCGCCCTGGTCTGCCAGGTGCTGGTGCCGCCGGCCCTGCGTGCCCTGCTGGCCTCGCCGGCCAACCGGGTGCAGGGCTATCTGGCCGCCGGCCATGTCTGCACGATCACCGGGTTGGACGAGTACCATGCGATCGCCAGGAGCCATCGGGTAGCAATCGTGGCCACCGGCCTGGAGGTCAACGATATCCTGGAAGGGCTGTTGCTATTGGTCGAGATGCTGGAGGCGGGACGGTGCGAGGTGGTGAACCAGTATGCCCGTTCAGTGCGCCCTGCCGGAAACCTTTCGGCCCAGGCAGCGGTGGCAAAGGTTTTCGAGGTTGCCGACCAAAAATGGCGCGGCCTCGGCGAGTTGCCGGGCAGCGGCCTGAAGATCCGCCGGGAATACCAGAAATACGATGCCGCTCGCCGATTTGCCGTGTCTTCCTTGGCAGTTGCCGAACCGGCTGAGTGTCTCAGCGGGCTGGTGCTGCAAGGGCTGAAAAGGCCGGACGAGTGCGGGGCCTTCGGGCGGCGCTGCACCCCGGAGAGTCCACTGGGGGCGACCATGGTCTCCAGCGAAGGTGCCTGTGCCGCCTATTTTCGTTATAAGCCACTCAACTGAATCAGGGATAACAATGGGTAACAATGATCATCTCCCAGGCTGGTCCGGCGCGTCGGTTTGTCCCTTGCCGTTGACCAGCCACGCTACCGTGCAGCTAGCCCATGGCAGCGGCGGCAGGATGTCGGCCGAGCTGGTGGCCAAATTCTTTCAGCCACGCTTCACCAACCCCATTCTGGACCGTCTGGAGGATCAGGCAGTGTTGCCCCGGCCCAACGGGCGGTTGGCCTTCAGCACCGATACCTTTGTGGTCGACCCTTTGTTCTTCCCGGGCGGCAGTATCGGCGATCTGGCGGTGAACGGCACGGTGAACGACGTGTGTATGTGTGGGGCCACCCCACAGTACCTCAGCGCGGGCTTTGTTCTGGAAGAGGGCTTGCCGCTGGAAACCTTGCACCGGATCCTGATCGACATGGAGAAGGCTGCCCGGCAGGCCGGAGTTGCCGTGGTTACCGGTGATACCAAGGTGGTGCCGCGGGGGAGCTGCGACAAGATCTTTATCAACACCAGTGGTCTGGGGCTGGTTCCCGATGGTCTGGAGCTAACGGCGGCCGCCCTGAAGGTTGGGGATAAAATAATTATTTCCGGTACCGTGGCCGATCATGGAATGGCGGTGATGACCTGTCGCCAAGGTTTGTCGTTTCAATCCGGCATCACCAGCGATACGGCCGCCTTGAATGGTCTGGTCCGTGAGATGTTGCAGGTATCCTGGGGGATCCGGGCCATGCGCGATCCGACCCGGGGCGGGTTGGCCGCTATCCTTAATGAATTTGCCGCTGCATCCGGCAAGGGACTGGTGGTGGAGCGGGAACAGGTCCCCTTACGATCGGAGGTGGCTGCAGCCTGTGAGATCCTCGGGATCGATCCGCTCAATGTGGCAAACGAGGGTAAATTGGTGGTGTTTGTGGCACCGGATGCAGCGGAAAATCTGCTGGCTATCATGCGCCGACATCCTCAGGGCAGGGAGGCGACGGTGATCGGTGAAGTGGTGGGCGCGCATCCCAGTCTGGTGGCAGTAAAGAATGGGCTAGGGACCTTGCAGATCCTGGAGATGCCGCTGGGTGAGCAGTTGCCAAGAATATGCTGAACGATGCCACAATGTAGTATCGCAGGGCTGGTGGTTTGCATTTGATTCGGTAGTGTTTGATGATTTGTCGGCAGTGCCGCAGTAAAACTGCTTATGATGAAAAATGTTTAAGATGTTGATATTGGCTGTACAAATTGGAATTTCTCAGTAATATGGCAGCGTTGGGTAGTGGCTGCAGGTTTTATCTCGAAAGGGTTTTGCTTTGAATGCCTAGTGATTGCAGGTGGTTGACTGTTGAATGTTATGTCGAAGGAGCTCAGCTCGTTTGCTTCGGTGAAATTGCAAATACAATTATCCAGGGTATTAAGATGTGCCGTGTCAATTTAAACGGGGAGGGTGAAACGGAATGAAGTTTAAATTCAATCAGGTGCGATTAGGGCTGTTGTTTGGCTTAGGCGCAGCCATCTTTATCGGCGGCTGTGTCAGCAAGATGAATGCTACCGAGGCCACAAAAACCGGCAAGGATAGTAAGTCTGTTGCGGCCATCAAAGCGGCCAAGCCCATCGTTCCTATTAAAGAGTATGAGAAAATGCTCTTCGGTAAGCTGACCGCCGACTACGTGGGCAACGAGAACTGTCTGAAGGGCTGCCATACCCACGATAAACTGGCCCTCGATTTCAAGTCGAGCACCATGGGCGACCAGCTTAAGATGTCTTCCTCCGGGATGATGGTGGTTGACTGCGAGTCTTGTCATGGCCCCGCCAGTGATTTGATGGCAGGGATCGCCGGTCTTAATGTTGAGAACGAGAAGGACAAGGGTCTCATTATTGCGGCGCATAAAGAAAATCTGCTTGATTACCAGACCCTGCCGGCCGGGGCCAAGTCGTTGATCTGTTTAAAATGCCACACGGCCAATGCCACGTTCAATATCCATAACTGGAATGGCAGCATCCACGCCGGAAACGAGGTGACTTGCTCCAACTGTCATCCCATCCATGCTGGCGCCGATCTGATTACCGAACCTCGGGCGGTATCGACTCTCTGTATGGGCTGCCATATCGATGTCAGCGCCCAGTTCTCCCTGCCCAGCCACCACCCGGTAAAAGAAGGCAAGATGTATTGCACCGACTGCCATCAGCCCCATGGCTCGGAAAACCCCAAGAATCTCAGGGCCATGACCCAGAAGGAAACCTGTGGTCGATGTCATCAGGAAAAGGTCGGTCCATTCCTCTTCGAGCATGGCGATGTAACCGAGGAGTGTAGCAATTGCCACTCCCAGCACGGGTCGGCCAATAACAATCTGCTGAAATTGCCGGTTACCTTCCTCTGTAAGCAGTGTCATACGCCGCATGGCGTTTCCACCAGCACAGCCGGTGGCCGAACCGTCATCGGAGGCATGAGCATGGTCTACACCAGATGTACCGATTGCCATTCCATGGTGCATGGGTCCGACTCGCCGGCTCCTATTCCGACTGCCTTCGATAACACAACTGGTAAACCCAGCGAACCTGCTGGAACTTCAAGCGCCGGGGGGGTCTTCACGCGATGAAAAAATTAACCATTATAGCCACTGTTGCCATACTGTACCCGCTTGGCGCCACCGAGTGTCTTGCTGATTACAAGGACATGGCGAACCAGGTAGAAACAGTCGCCGATTTCTGGTTGGGCGGTTATGGCAGCAACTCCGAAAGCTCCGTGAATTACAGCGTGGCCGATGCCTACGGTCTGCCTGAGGCGGCCAGCCGATCGGGTGGTCACCGGGCCACGGAATATTATTCCACCAAGAGTTCGGTTAGCGGTGGGTTCTTGGTCAAATCCGCCCCGTTGCCAAATCGGTTGCATCTTGAATTTGACTATTATAACGACAATGATTGGTTCGGGGATTTTCGCTACTCTTACAAGGACTATTTTCAGTTCCGGTTTTTGCCGCGCCGGTTTGTCCATAACCTTGATAAACTGACTGTTTTTGATTTTAACCCGGCGAACAAGAATTATAACTCGGCAGTTGCCTATCTTCCTGATCCCCTTGATCCCAGCAAGGGGACTACCCCTTATAACACCAACGGTAACGATGTCCAAAATCGTGATGCCGTGGTTGATAATTACAAACTCAAGGTTGATATCGATCAATACCGCTTGCGGCTGAAGGTTCCGAACCTGCCATTCCACGTCTATCATGAGGGGGAGATTGTCTCGAAAGCAGGTTCACAGCAGATGCGTTTCGTTGGAGGAACGGGAATAACCTCCGGTGCCAGTGCCGCTGTGCAAATTCCTGTGCTGAATAGTGATGGCACCACAAAACTAGATGCAAATGGGAATACCGTTTATCAATGGGTTAACCCGTTGGCCACCTCCAGTGGCAGGGTGCGGGTGAGTGAATCACGGGAAGTTGACCAGAGCAGCAAGGAATTTACTTTCGGTGCCAATGCTCATTTGGGCATGTTCGAAGTCGATTTGTCCAACAAGACCAAGAAATTTGAAAATGATGCAGCTACCCCGACGTATGCCTACGAACTTGCCACTGCAGGTGTGGTTACTGGCCAGACAATTAATCGTGTCCACAATGTGACTCCGGAGTTCAAGGCTTCGACAAACAGCATCAAAATTCACACATCCCATACTGGTCGTGTGGTAGCCTCTGCCACCTATACGGAAATTTCCAAGAGTAACGAATACAGTGGTGCCAAGGCTGAGAATGACATGGCCTATGGCGAATTGACCTGGTTGCCGGTTGGTTATCTCTCGGTGGTCACCAAGGTTAGGCATCAGAGAAATTCTGCTTCGGCACCGGAAACCGTTACAGGTTATGATAGCCGTGGGGTATTGACCACTTACCTGGTCAATCCAGGGGTTTCCTCAAAAACGGATATGGGGAGTGCCGCTGTCCGTTACTCATTGATCCCCAAGACCAGCTTGAGTCTCGTCGGTAGCAAAAAAATCAAAACGGTTTCTGATGAATCAGCGTTTGATTGGGCCAGACCAGCCAAGCAGACCCATGATGTCTACGAATTTGGCTTTACCAATTGGGCGGTTCCCAAGATCCGGATCACCGGTAAGCTGAGTCAAACCCAGGTTACTACTGACTTGAAGCCAGGTGTCATCAATAACGTATCTGGGTCGGTCGCGAATAATGAGCCGGATCAGACCAACCAGGGAACGCTGGGGCTGACCTGGACGATCACCCCCACGCTGACAGCGTTTATCAATGCCACCGCCGCCAAGGAAAAGACCCATAGCAATCACACGGTTGAGGCCAGTAACGCCAATGATGCCGATGCCTTGCGGGAGCAGTATCTGGCGAGTTTCTCTTACCGGATCAACGATAAGATTGCCATAACCCCGACTTACACCTTCATGTCCTACAAACAGCAGAGGGATCTGCCTTTTGGCTCTACAATTGATTCAGGCTATGCCAACTCGCAACGGGCCCAGAATTTTGCCTTGAACTTCAATCTCGTCCCTACGAGCAGGCTGAATATCAACACCACGGTTGACTACACCACCACCAGCGGTAACTACAACCCAACCTCTCCCTTGACGGTAGGGACTTCCGTTAATGCCGATACTGAGATGTTGGCGATGTTCTCGGAAACCCATAGCGAGGAAATTAACATCCGCTTGGATAGCGAGTACAATCTTGGCCGAGGCTGGGGGCTGGGGATTGACCTGCGCTATGTTGATTGGACCGATACCTCGACAGACAATCCCTCCAACGGAACCTTTTACGGTGGGTTGTTTAAAGTATCAAAAAAGCTTTTCTATTAACGAATCAGGATCGGCCACGATATGAGAAAAATCATACTCGCACTGCTGCTGATCTGTTTACTGACACCGCGCTGGGCGGCGGCTGAGGTCGTCGGCGCGATGATGCCGACCAAGAATGTCCCTTATTTCATGGCGGTGCATGAAGCCATGGTTAAGGAACTTTCTGCCCTCGGGGTTGGTGCGGATGTGGTTCTCCAGAAGCCGGCCCCATCAGAAATGGCCTGGAAGAACGCCACCCGAAAATTGATGATGCTGGGCGCCAAGGTTGTTGTTGCCTATGGTTCCGAGACCGCTCTGGTCATCGTGCAGGAAAATGCCGAGGTGCCGGTGGTCTATGTTTCGGCCTACGCGCCGGAGCAATGTGGCATAACCGGCAAGGTGACCGGAATGGCCGTGACCATTCCGATGGATGGCCTGATTGACAATTTAAAGAAGATCTCAAATTTTTCCAAGTTGGGAATACTTTATTCCAGCGATGAGATCGGGTCGGTAAAACAGATGGAAGCGGCCGAGGCCTTGGCTCTGGCGAAAGGCGCTAAAGTTATCAGGATTGACACCAAGGGCAGCGATAAATATGACCTGAGCGGCGCTGATGCAGTGTTGTTTACTTCCTCGGCGTCTATCAATCAGAGTGAAAATCTCGAGGCCATTTTGGCCAGCGCACGTACCAAGAAAGTAGCTACTGCCTCGGTGTTTTGCGCCTCCTGCCAGAGCGGCGTGTTGATTTCTCTGGCCGCTAACCCGATACAGCAAGGGAAAGGCGCAGCCAATATGGTGGCGTCAATCCTCAAGGGTAAGAGTCCCAAAGATATCCCGCCGGATAATAAGCCGGAGGTGGAAACGACGATTAATCTGAAGGAGGCCAAGGACCTTGGCTTCAGTATTCCCTTTGAATTATTGGGCACTGCCAAGGTGGTCAAATGAAACCGCGAGTAAAATCAGGAGGAGTCAACGTGAAACCGATATTTTTACTGATGACGGCGATGCTTATGTGCAGCAGCACTGCTCTGGCCGGTGAACTGAAGGTTGCCGTGCCGGTTGATGAGTTTAAGAAGATGCAATCACGTCTTGAGTCTTTAGAACAGGAAAACAATCAGCTCAAGCAAGGGGTCAAACGTTCCGATGCGGCGGCGTCTTCCGCCGGTGTTGAAATCCAAAATCGTTTGCAGATCGTGGAAAAAGAAAACAATCGTCTGCGGCAGGAGTTGAGTAGCCTGAAGGCAAGTCAGGCTAGCCAGGGCAATGACGCATTGGCCAAGGAAAGCAACAATGGCAAGGATGTTGCCAACTCGGAAGGGGCTCCCGCGGCTTCAAACTCTGAAGCGGGTGGGGTGCAGAATAGGCTTGCGAAAGCCGAGCAAGATAACAGTGATCTGCGGCAGGAGGTTAAATTGCTCCAAGCTGGGGCATTGGCGGAGGTTTACGGGGAGAACAAGATGTCGGCCCGGGAACAGTACTTTCTGAATCGACGCGATAATATCAAGCACGTCTACAAGTTTTAGGCTGTTTGCTAGAGCGGGATTAAATTTATCAATGCGTAAGGCCGGGTGGCGGAAGATCGCGCACCCGGCCTTTTTTATTTTGATTGGGCAGCCGTTATTTTGGTGGGAAACTAATTTGTTCCCAGATCTTTGAGGCTTTGGGACGCGAAGCTGTTGCTCATTTTGGCGGCTGATAAGTAGCTCTCCCGAGCCTTCCCCAGGTCTCTGGTTACCCCGGTGCCAGATTCATAAAGATACCCGAGAAAGTAGGCGGCCATGGAGTTGCCGCCACGTTTGGCCTCCTCCCAAAGTTTGATTGCCTCCAGAAAATTCTTGTCGCTGCCTTTCCCTAGAAATTTCATAAGTCCAAGGCGGTAGCTTGAATCTGCGTTACCTCCTTGGGCGCCATTGGCGTACCACTTGGCAGCCAAATCGTAGTCCTTCTTTATCCCGTCGCCGTTTTCGTAGCATAGCCCCAGATAATAACCAGACTGGCTGTTGCCTTTTTCGGCGGATTTAATAAGCCAATTGACAGTTTCACCGGGGTTTTTCGGCATTCCTTCGCCCGTGCGATACATCATGGCAATCTTGAAAGAAGCGCTGGCATCACCGGACTGGGCGGCTCGAAGGTACCACTTCGCAGCTTCTTGGGGGTTAATCCCTGTCCCCTGACCAATTTCGTAAAGTTGCGCTAGTTGCAGGTAAACGCGCGAATCGTCTTTGCGTGCCAACTGCTGCAGCCATTTCAAAGCCTCAGGATAATCTGCAGGAATGGCTTTCCCGGAGGTGAGAGTAACCGCTAATTTATACTGGGCTTCCGCGTGACCAAGTTTGGCGGCCTGTTTGTAAAATTTCACTGCCTCCGGGATTGACATGGCGAAGCCTTGTCCAGAGGCGTAGCACTCGGCAGTTTTATACTGGGCCTCCATCTGTCCTTGAGCGGCGGCGGCCTTGTACCATTCACAGGCCTTGGTCGGGTTTTTTTCGGTCCCTGTCCCCTCGTCATAAAGTTTGGCTAAATCGAGCTGTGCCTGCAAAGCACCTGATTCGGCTGTACTGATTGCCAAGGCGAATTTGGCCTGGGTGTTGCCATGAGCTGCGGCCAGACCAAAGAAACGGCGCGCTTCTTCGTGGCTTTTGTCCACGCCTTCACCGGTAGTGTAAAGGTTGCCCAGGGCATATTGGGCGTCGGCATTTCCCTTGTCAGCAGCTTGTTTTATCCATTTTACTGCCTCGGCAGGGTTCTTGGTCACGCCTTCACCGCTTAGGTACATCCGCCCCATCAGGTAGGCAGCCTCGGAATTTCCTCCTGCCAAGGCCTGGCTGAATTCGTACTGTCCATCGACATGACCATTCCGGGCCGACATTTGATAATATTTAATGGCGGCATCTGAATCTTTGTTTACCCCTCGCCCTTCCTCGTAGCGCTTGCCAAGTTCGTATTGGGCCTGGGCGTTGCCGCCGTCAGCGGACTTGGCAAGGGTGAGCACGATATCATGTTCCGAGGCGGAAGGCGGGGGGGCAGAGGTCGCTGGGCCGGGTACTGATGTGCTCGTTGATTTCTCGACGGTGACGCTTTCTACTTTAGTTCCGAATCTCTTAGCCAGGGTGCTTGTGGCCATAACGTGGCCCTGGGCCGCCGCCAAACGGAGTAATCTTACTGCCTCCTCGGGGTTTGGCGGGATACCGTTGCCGTCGGCCAAGAGCAGTGCCAAGCGGTATTGGGCCTCGGGGTGGAAACCTTCAGCGGCCTGTTTATACCATTTGATGGCCACTGCCGGATCTTTTTGAACTCCATCACCGGTTTGATACATTTCTCCCATCAGAAAAGCCGCTTCAGGTTGGCCGTTGGTCAGGGCCTTGCCAAATTCGTATTGGGCCTCAACATTTCCTTGCCTGGCTGAAGCACGGTAAAAACCGATCGCCTTAGCGATGTCCTGCGGTACCCCTTTGCCCTCTTCGAAAATCTTGCCAAGTTCATACTGGGCCTTGGCGTCACCGCCAGCAGCGGCCTTGGTAATGGTCTGGAGTTGATCGGCTGCGAAGGTAATTCTGGTCATGGCTGACAGGAATATAGTGGTGCTGAAAATTAACAACAGCAATGGCAGGGGCAATGTTCTCGACATGCGAATCTCTTGATTTGATGGTGAAAAATTTGGGGCCAATATCGAATGCCCTGGTGCATGGTAGCAAAGAGTCAAGGGCGGTGCCAGAAGATTTACTGACCGCTGGTCGTTATTTGTGGGGAAATTTAATGGTTTAGTTAAATGTCTCCGCGAGTCTGTTTGATAGTCGACCATAACACAGTAGTTGAGTTTAGAGAAGGCGCTTGATAATTACTGCGGGATTTTGCGGAAGTTATTGGCGTCAATTATGGGAGTTATGGCGAGCTTTTGGGGTGCAAGAAGCAGGGGTAGAGGTTATAATCGGCCGCGGTTTTATTGGAGAAATTCTACATGAAAACAAGAAATAAGACACGGCAGATCAAGGTTGGCGCGGTACCGGTAGGCGGAACGGCCCCGGTGGCTGTGCAGTCAATGACCAACACCGACACCCGTGATGTGGCTGCAACTGTGGCGCAGATCCGACGCCTGGAGGCGGTGGGTTGCGAGATCATCCGGGTGGCAGTGTTGGATCTCAATGCCGCCAAGGCCATCCGAGCTATCCGGGATCAGATTCGGATTCCCCTCATCGCCGATATCCATTTCGACTCGCGTCTAGCGGTGGCGGCCATGGAGCATGGCGCCCAGGGGATTCGGATCAATCCCGGCAATCTTGGTGGCCCGGAAAAGCTGGCCCGGGTGGTGGCAGCCGCGAAGGCTCATGCGGTGCCGATCCGAGTGGGGGTCAATTCTGGCTCGGTTGAAAAGGATATCCTGGCCAGGCATGGTCATCCCACCCCAGCGGCCTTGATGGAAAGCGGGTTGCGTAATATCCGTCGTCTGGAGGAGTTGGATTTTTATGAAATCAAGGTTTCGCTCAAATCTTCCGATGTATTGACCACCGTCGAATCATATCGGCTGTTGGCCGGGCAGTGTGATTATCCCCTGCACCTGGGGGTCACCGAGGCCGGTGGCTTGATCGCCGGGACGGTTAAGTCCAGCGTGGCTTTGGGATTATTGCTGGCTGAGGGCATCGGCGACACCCTGCGGATCTCTCTGACTCGCGATCCGGTGGAGGAAATCCGGGTGGCCTATGAGCTTTTGCGGGCACTGCGGATCCGGGAGCGGGGGCCGGAATTGATCTCTTGTCCTACCTGCGGCCGTTGCCAGGTAGACCTTTTTACCCTGGCCGAGAAGGTCGAGCAGCATGTGCAGAACATCGAGGTCCCGCTGAAGGTGGCGGTGATGGGCTGTGTGGTCAACGGCCCCGGCGAGGCCAAAGAGGCTGATCTGGGCGTCGCTGGCGGGCATGGGGTGGGGATCATCTTCAAGAAGGGCAAGCTTTATAAGAAAGTGGCGGAGGCCGAGCTCTTGGCGACCTTTCTGAACGAACTGGACCTGATGGTCGAAGAAAAGCGGCGGGGATGAATATGGTCCAAGCAATGTTCTCGACCTCTTTGGCGATTCGTATTCTGGCACTGAACAATAACTGGTGAAATACATGCGCTACTCTAAGATGTTGCTGCCGACCCTCAAGGAAAACCCAGCCGAGGCAGAGGTGGTCAGTCATCGCCTGCTCCTGCGGGGCGGCTTTATTCGCAAACTAAGCTCCGGGGTCTATACCTATTTGCCTCTTGGGCTGGCGACCATTCGCAAGGTAGAGCAGATCGTTCGTGAGGAAATGAACCGGGCCGGCGCTCAGGAGGTTCTGCTGCCCGTGGTGCAACCCGCCGATCTCTGGATCGAGTCGGGGCGCTGGACCAAGTACGGTCCGGAACTCTTGCGTTTCAAAGATCGGCATAATCGGGAGAGTTGTCTGGGACCTACCCATGAGGAGGTCATAACCGATTTGGTGCGGATGAATGTCCACTCTTACCGCAATCTGCCGCTCAACCTCTACCAGATCCAGACCAAGTTTCGCGACGAAATCCGTCCCCGCTTCGGGCTGATGCGGGGACGTGAGTTCATTATGAAGGACGGCTACAGTTTTGATCTGGCCGAGGAGGGCGCGAATCTTACTTATCAGAAGATGTACGATGCCTACCACCGGATCTTCGCCCGCTGTGGCCTGGCCTTCCGGGCGGTGGAGGCGGACACCGGCACCATCGGGGGCAATTTCTCCCACGAGTTCATGGTGCTGGCCGCCACCGGTGAGGACACCATCGTGGTCTGCCGGGCCGCTGGCTGTGGTTATGCCGCCAATCTGGAGAAGGCTGCGGGTGCTGCCCCGGGGGAGTCGGCTGCGGGGGAGTTGCTGCCTCTGGAGAAGGTGGAAACCCCGGGGCAACGCAAGGTGGCGGCGGTTACCACCTTTTTGGGGATTGCCCCGGCGCAGCTAGTTAAGACCATGGTCTATTTGGCCGACACCAAACCGGTGGCCGTTCTGGTGCGTGGCGACCACGAGGTTCAGGAGGTCAAACTCAAAAATCTTCTGGGGGCGGTGGATGTGGTTTTGGCTGACGACCAGCAGATCTTCGATGCAACCGGGGTGCCCAGTGGCTATCTGGGGCCGGTGGAGCTGAAGATTCCGGTGGTGGCGGATCGGGAGGTGGCTGTTATGCGTAACTGCGTAATTGGCGGTGGTGAGAAGAACTATCACTACCGCAACGCCAATCCCGGCCGGGATTTCCACTTGGAAAAGATTGGTGACCTGCGGGCAGTCAGCCCGGATGACCGCTGCCCCCTCTGTGGCGGCGGACTGGAGTTTCCCAAGGGGATTGAGGTTGGCCATATATTCAAGCTCGGCACCAGCTACAGCCAGGCCATGAAGGCCACCTACCTCGACACGGACGGCCAGGAGAAATTCTATGTCATGGGCTGTTACGGCATCGGGGTGAGCCGGATCGTCGCCGCTGCCATCGAACAGAACCACGATCAGGACGGCATCATCTTTCCCCTGTCCCTTGCCCCCTTCAAGGTGGTGGTGCTGAACCTCTCGCCCAACGATGAGAAGATCACTACTGCCGCCGAGGAGGTCTATCAAGGCCTCCTGAGCAGTGGTACAGAGGTGTTGCTCGACGACCGCGATGAGCGGCCCGGCAGCAAGTTCAAGGACGCTGATCTTATCGGCATCCCCTATCGGGTTACGGTGGGCAAGGGCTTTGCCGCCGACGGTACGGTGGAGATCAGACGGCGCGGCGGCGAGACTGTCACTATGCCTCTGACCGAGGCAGTTGTCTGGATTCGGGATGTTATTGCCCGGGAAATGTCGGTTCTGGCCGGATAGTGCAAAGGGGTCAAACGGTCGTGGCGACATGTGAGACATTAATCGCGAAGGGCACGGTCTATCTAGCCGAGGGTGATCTTGACGTTCTGCGGGACGCCTGCGCCTATGCCGCCCAGATCTACACCGGGCGGCACAGGTTGTCGGGCATGCCGTACCTGGATCATGCCCAGGCGGTGGCCGAGATCCTGGCCCAATTGAAACTGGATCTGCCGACGGTGACGGCCGGTCTGTTGCACGGGGCCTTGAAGGAGCCGGCCTCGGTGGCCGAGGAAGAACTGGTCAAAAAATTCGGCCTCGAGGTCACCACCATCGTCAAAGGGGTGACCAAGATCACCAGTGTCCACTTTGACAGCCGCCTGGCCTTCCAGGCCGAGAATATCCGCCGCATGCTCCTGGCCATGTCCCAGGATGTCAGGGTGGTGATCCTTAAACTGGCCGACCGGCTGCATGACATGCAGTCGCTCCGGCATGTCACCCCGGAAAAACAGCAGGAGTTTGCCCGCGAGACCATGGACCTCTACGCCCCGCTGGCCAGCCGCCTGGGCATCGACTGGGTCAAGCGGGAGTTGGAGGATCTCTCTTTTAGTTATCTCTATCCCGAGGCGTACCGGGATCTGGCCGGGAAAATCAGTACCTCTCTGGGCGATCGCGAACGCTATGTGGAAGAGGTCAAGGTGATCCTCTCTGCCAAGCTCCGGGAGCAAGAGATCAGTGAGTTCCGGATTCTGGGTCGCCCTAAGCATCTTTACAGCATCTATCGGAAACTTTGCGCCCAGAACATTCCCCTTGAAAAGGTCTACGACAAGGTGGCCTTCCGGATCATTCTCAAGTCGGTGCGGGAATGCTATGAGGTTCTAGGGCTACTGCACGACCTTTGGCACCCGGTATCGGGGCGTTTCAAGGATTTCATCAGTACCCCCAAACCTAATCTCTATCAATCCCTGCACACCACGGTGGTTGGGCCGCACGGGGAATTCATGGAGGTGCAGATCCGCACCGAGGAGATGGACCGTATTGCCAATGACGGCATTGCCGCGCATTGGGCCTACAAAGAAGGGCGGGCCATCACCACGAAGGATGCCAAGCTCTTTCAGGGATTGAAGCACCTGGCCCAGTCGGTGCAGGAACTCCAGGAGGTGCGTGATCCCGGGGAGTTCCTTGAAGCGGTGGTCGATGAGTTACGGGAGGTGGAGGTATATGCCCTTACCCCCAATGGCGAGGTCAAGGAATTGCCCGAGGGGAGTACCCCCTTGGACTTTGCTTATGCGGTGCACACCCAGATCGGTGACCACTGCGCCGGAGCCAAGGTCAACGGGCGTATCGTTTCCCTTAAACAGGAACTGCAAAACGGTGACGTGGTGGAGATCATCACCGCGCCGTCCCATAAACCTAATCGCGGCTGGCTGGCCCTGGTCAAGACCAGCCGGGCGCGGAGCCGCATCCGGCACTGGCTGAAGAAGGAAGAGTTAGAGCGCTCCCTCAAGCTGGGCCGGGAAATCTGCGAACGGGAGTTACGGAAGCGGGAGCTCAGCCTGAAAAAGCTGACCAGGAGCGGACACCTGCGCGAAATCCTCAAGGCCTTTACGGTGAATAACCTAGACGATTTGTTGCGCCAGGTTGGTTCCGGCCGGGTGACCGTCGAGGCCATCGCCGAACGGATGCTGCCGGAGGAATTGCGCCGGATCGAGGCGCCGGGGGATGCTGAAACCCCGGCGGAACTGGCAGCCGAGGTGGTCCAGAAGGCGGCCAAGCCTTCCCGGTCGGCCAAAGGAGGGGGAGGGCCGATCTTGGTCGATGGTTCCGACGACCTTTTGGTCAAGATCAGTCGTTGCTGTATGCCGGTGCCCGGCGATGCGATTGTCGGGTATGTTTCCGCCGGGCGGGGAATCTCGGTGCACAAACTGGGCTGTCCCAACTTCTTGGCCACTGATCCGGAACGACACATCGAGGTGAGCTGGGCTGCGCCTGGAACCTCCGGTGGGGGCCATCAGGTTCAGGTGTTGGTGGTGGCGCAGGACCAGAAAGGGCTAATCGTCGAGGTGGGCAGCCGAATAAGTGGTGCTGATGCCGACATCATCAGCATGGAGGCCAGGACATCGCAGGAAAACCTGGCCATTTTTAATCTGGTGCTAGGAGTGCAGAATCTGCCTCACCTGGATAAGGTATTGCACCGATTACGCCAGATTCCCGGGGTGTTGGAGGCAAAGCGCAAATAGCAGAAAGGTTGGCAGGTGCCAATAAAAAACGGGAACCGTCCCCAGTGCAGGGGGTGGTTCCCGTTTTTATTTATGTGGCGATTAAGCGTGTTTGGGCTGGCTGAGGGGCTTGATTACCGCTCCGGCCCGGATGCAACGTGTGCAGGCCCGCACGTGCAGGTTGGCGCCACCGGGGGTGGTCGCGCGAACTTTTTGCAAGTTTGGTAACCAGCGACGTCTTGACTTATTGTGGGCGTGGCTTACGTTGTTTCCTGTAGCCGGTCCCTTGCCGCAAATTTCACATACATTGGCCATGACAATACTCCTTAGTCCTGTTTTTGAGAGCGGAACTTATAACGCGTCCGTAAATGGATGGCAAGAATTTTGTCGGATGATCACTGAGAATTTTCTCAGTGGCTATACTGCCGGCCATCTCGCCAACTAACACAAACCGTAGGGATGGCGAGTTTGTAAGTGTTTGACACTTGTGCCAGTCAGTGGTAATTTGCAGGGCCTTTTTTACCAACTTCCTGCTGGGTTGCCAAACTTTAATCAGAGCGTAATATGCATAAGGATAAAAACGAAATTTGGGCGTTTCTGGCCTCGGTCAAGTTGGCCCTGTACACATTCTTTGCCTTGGCGATAACCTCGGTCATTGGTACCGTTATTCCTCAGGGCAAGGAAATGCCCTTTTATGTCGAGAAATTTGGTCCCGGTACGGCCAAATTATTCGAGATCCTCCATGTGCCGAACATGTACGGCTCTTGGTGGTTTATTTCCCTACTGGTTCTGTTCAGTTTGAACCTTTTGGTCTGTACCATTGATCGCTTTCCCAACATCTGGCGTCTGGTAACCATGGACAATCTTGCCATGGAACTGGACAAGGTACGCAAAATGCCCAAACGCCAGGCTTTTAAGTCTACTCTATCGGCGCTGGAGTTGATCCGTGAGACGGAGAAACTTTTGCCCGGCCTGTCATGGAAATTTGCCGGGGTAGACCGAGATGGCGGGAAACTGTTTGCGGCCCAAAAAGGGAACTGGAGCAGATTGGGGGTGATCACGGTACATGTCAGTATCCTGGTGATTTTTGCCGGGGCAATTATTGGTCTGGCGTACGGCTATAAGGGATCAGTGATGATCCTGGAAGGAAAAGATGTTCAGCAGATCTACGCCTATGACGTCAATCATACGGCCATCCCCTTGGGCTTTTCGTTGCGTTGCGACCGTTTTATCCTGGAACTCTACGACAACGGGGCGCCGAAAGTGTTCTTGTCAGACCTGACAGTAGTCAAGGATGGGCAGGAGGTTCTGAAGAAAAGTATTGTGGTAAATGATCCGCTGCAATATGGCGGTTTGACTTTCTACCAGTCGAGCTACGAAGGGCTTGACGACGGGGTGGTAGTTGAGATTGAGAATGGCAGCAGCAAGGCCAAGAAGAAATTCATCGTCGCCTACGGTGAGCAGGTAAGTTGGCCGGAAGAAAAGCTGTCATTCGGGGTGGTCAATCATATGAGCTCAGGAATGAGCAAATTTGCCCGCGGGCAGATATGGCTTAAAGCCGGAACTTCGGAGCCGGTACAGTTCTGGGTTAACTCCGGTCAGTCCGCCCTGGTTGAAGGGGGTAGCGGAAACTACGTATTTTCTGTGCGGCCTCTTTGCGCTACCGGCCTACAGGTCACCAGGGACCCGGGGGTCTGGTCTGTATACGTGGGCTGTATCATGATGCTGGTCGGCCTATATATTGCCTTTTTTCTTTCTCACCGGAAGATTTGGCTTTATATTTCCGGGGAAGGGGAGCGGAGTACCGTGCTTGTAACCGGCTCCAGCAACAAGAATAAAATCGGTTTTGAAAACGATTTTACTGCCCTGGTAAACCGCCTGGCGCAGAGCGATTCTCTGAAACTTACAAAGGAATAGTTTTATGACTAGTTCACAGCTTTTCGGGATTACTACCTTTGCTTATCTGGCCGCCTCTTTCCTCTATATCGGCGGGTTCGTCTTCCGGGCGCAAAAGGCCGGGTTAGTGGCCACGGTGGTCACTATTCTTGGTTTTTTCGCCCAGAGTGCCGCCATTTTCTTGCGGTGGCGCGAGTCGCATGCCATGGGATATGGTCATGTACCCTTAACCGATATGTACGAGTCATTGGTCTTTTTCGCCTGGGCCATTGTCGTTTTCTACATGTTCCTGGAGTATAAATTCAAAAACCGATTGCTGGGGGCCTTTGCGATTCCCTTCGCTTTCCTGAGCATGGCGCTGGCCTCTCTCACCGGTGATGAGATCAAGCCATTGATCCCGGCTCTGCAGAGTAACTGGCTGATTGCGCACGTAATGACCTGTTTTGTCGGTTACGCCGCCTTTGCCGTCGCTTGCGGCATGGGCTTTATGTATCTGATCAAATGCACTTATGATGAGAAAGCTGACCGGAAGGGCGCGAGTCTGCTGGCCACCCTCCCGGACATCAAGGTGATTGACGATATCACCCATAAGACAATTGTCTTCGGATTTCTCTGGCTGTCGGCGGGGATTATCACCGGGGCCATTTGGGCGAATTCCGCCTGGGGCACCTATTGGAGTTGGGACCCCAAGGAAACTTGGTCGTTGATTACCTGGTTCGTATATGCGGCGTCACTGCATGCCCGTTTCACCAGGGGCTGGACCGGTAAACGTATCGCCTGGTTGGCGATTATCGGGTTTTTCTCGGTGATCTTCACCTATTACGGCGTCAACTATCTGCTTTCTGGGTTGCATAGTTACGGTACCCGGGAATGATCCTGCAAAAGGGAGCGGCCGACGCTTAGACGGCGTCGGGGGGAGGATTTTTGTCAGCAAAATTTCCTTTCCCGGTTTTGGCCTGGATCTGAAAAGGCTGTCCGATTACGGGCAGCCTTTTTTTGCGTTTGCCTCGGTAATTCAATTTCCACCCGCTTTTCCTGGATCTTGTGAATAAAGAAGACAACAACAGTGCGGATAAGCCCACCACCAGCGGGCAGCAGCGGGCATGGGGCCAGGTGCAGATCTCCTTGTTTCTGCTGGGGACCGCCGTTCTCTGCAATATATTCATCGGTTCACTGCTTTATCTCCTGGCCGTGTTGGAGCTCCCCGATATTACCACCCTTTCCTCCTATCGGCCGGCTGAGGCCTCCCTGGTGGTTGATGCCAAGGGCCGGGAACTGACCAGATTTTACCGGGAAAACCGGCGGGTGGTGAAACTTGCCGAGATGCCGCCGCTGCTGCCCAAGGCCTTTGTGGCGGCTGAGGATGGCCGCTTTTATCAACATGGCGGCATTGATGGCTGGTCGGTGATACGGGCGGTGATCCACAATCTCCGGTCCGGGAGGCGTTCACAAGGTGGGAGTACCATTACCCAACAGGTGGCGCGGGCGCTCTTGTTGTCACCGGAAAAAACCTATCTCCGCAAATTGCGCGAGGCGGTATTGGCCTGCCGGATGGACCGGGTCCTCACTAAGAACGAGGTGTTGCATCTCTACCTGAACCAGATTTATTTCGGTGAGGGCGCCTATGGGGTGGAGGCAGCGGCCCAGATTTATTTCGGCAAACCGGTGGGGCAGTTGACCCTGGCCGAGATGAGTATCCTGGCCGGGTTGCCGCAGGCCCCCAGCCGTTATTCCCCTCTGGTTGATTACAAAAATGCCAAGGCGAGACAACGCTATGTGCTAAATCGCATGGCGGAAGATGGGTACATTTCGGCTGAGCAGGCCCGGTCTGCCTATGCCCAGGAGCTCGTTTTTAGACCGGGTGACAGTCAAGAAGCGGCAGAAGGTTATTTCCTCGAAACAGTGCGGCAATACGTCGAGAGTCGCTGCGGTTCCGAACAGTTACTTACCGGCGGCTTGACTATTCGGGTCACCATGGACCGGGAGTTGCAGAAAGCGGCGGCCTTGGCCGTGGCTGGAGGGGTATCGGCCTGGCGTGAACGCCATCCCCAGTCCTCGGAATCCCCCCAGGGGGCGCTGGTGGCCCAGGAGGTTGGCAGTGGTAAGGTTTTGGCCATGGTCGGCGGTCGGGATTTTCAGGCCAGTGAGTTTAATCGGGCGATCCAATCCCGGCGGCAACCGGGCTCGGTTTTCAAGCCATTCATTTATGCAGTAGCTCTAAACGGCGCCTTTACGCCTAATTCTCTCATTGATGATCGGCCACTGGCTTTACCCGGTGGGACCGCCGGAGTCTGGCGCCCCAGCAACTATGACGGTAAGTTTTTGGGACCGGTAACCCTGCGCACCGGCCTGATCCAATCCCGGAACATAGTCACCATCAAACTATTGCAAGCGGTAGGGGTAGAGCCGGTTATCAAACTCGCCGGGGAGATGGGGATAAAATCCCCCCTGGCCAACAATCTTTCCCTGGCTCTGGGAACCTCTGGGGTGTCTTTGCTGGAATTGACCAATGCCTACGGAGGATTTGCCGATGGCGGGATCTGCCATCTACCGGTACTAGTTGAGCAGATTCTTGACCGGGAGGGGCGGATTCTGGAAAGCGCACGACAGGAAACGCGCCGGGTGCTTCCGGCGCGTACCGCCTATCAGGTGACCAATCTGCTTCAAGGGGTCATCAAGGAAGGGACCGGCCATCAGGCTGATGGTTTGGAGGGTGATAGTGCCGGTAAAACCGGAACCACCGATAAGAATACCGATGCCTGGTTTATCGGGTATACCCCGGAGCTGGTGGCCGGGGTGTGGCTGGGGTTTGATCGCCAGGAACATCTGGGTGAGGTCGAAAGCGGCGGCAAGCTGGCGGCTCCGGTGTGGCTTGATTTCATGCAGGCGACCAGGCAATTGCGTCCACCTGGGCGATTGAAATTCCCGGTTCCTGATGACGTGCTCCTCGTGGCCGTGGATACTCAGGGCAAAAAGGGCAAAGGTGACCAAGGCGGCGCCACCGGACTCCCCATTGCTTTGGGGCGTGACAAACAGTCTGATGGCGGGAAGACCGGCGGCTTCTTTAAAAATTTGTGGGAAATGCTGCGGGGAAAATAAAAAAGCCTGCCGTCGGTCGGCAGGCTCAGTGTGCGGCGGGGCTTGTACTCGGTTCAGCGGTTGCGATTGGGGAGGGCGGTAAGGTCGTCCCGGCCGCTATAGATAACGCGGAACTGGCCCTTTAACAGGGCGGTGAGTTCTTGCTCTTTGGCGTCATCAATCGGGGCAATCCGGATGGCCACCCGTTTGGACTTTTCGGCGGCATCTTCAAAAGAGGTCAGGATACTGAGAACCCTAGTCTGATGGTCCCTGAGGACGCCGGTTACCTTGGTTACCGACCCCGGTTCATCGGGCAGATCGAAGACATATTGAATGGCGTTGTCCTTTATCCCGGTCATATGAATGAAACCGCGCAGGACGTCAGTCTCGCTGAGTAGTCCGATCAGTTGCCCTGATTCGTCAACCACCGGGAGACCGGAAATTCTGGAGTTAAGCATAACAATGGCGGCCTTTTCCAAGGTGTCGGTGCCGGCCAGGGTCAGGGGGGTTGAGGTCATGACATCCTTGACCTTCATCTCGGAGAGCAGGTAGTAGAGTTCGTGAATGTCCAAAGAGGTGGTCTTGGAGGGGGAGGCATCCTTGACATCCCGGTCGGTGATGATGCCGATCAATTTGCCGTGCGAAACCACCGGCAACCTGCGGATATTGCTCTCCTTCATGATGCGGGTGGCGCGCATCAGCGAGGTGTTCTCGTCAACGGTCATAACATCTTTGGCCATCCAGTCCTGTATAAGCATGTGCTCGGCCCTCCCTGGGGTCTTGGTCTGTGTGAAGGCGATCGGTATTTAGGTCATAGGACAACGGCGTTTTTGTAACGCCAGAGATTTATAAAATATTCCCTCTTTTCTGGCAAGGTGTTGTGCCTTCCGATGAGAAAAAATGCTAAATAACGATAGCCTTGTTTTGGCGCCGACCTGTGCGTAGCTGCTTCAGGCCGGAATTCCCCGTGAGTGGCACTGCCTGGTGTCCCTTCGTTCTAGGAGTTGAGAGCCCGTATCTGTGAAGAATGATATACCATTACCGATTTCTCAGGTAAATCTCCACGGGATCTTGCAATACCTGGAGGGGGTTGCCGATGCCGTTTTTCTGGAAACCACCCGAGTGAGCGGTGAAAATCACCTCTCCTACCTCTTCCTTAACCCCATCTGCCGACTCCAACTTCACTATGGAGATGATCCCCACCATTATCTTAACGAGTTCAAGGGCTGGGCGGGGCAAGGCTACTATCTGGCTGGCTGGTTTTCCTACGAGTTAGGCTATCTGTTGGAAGGGGCCTTGGCTGAACTTGGGGTATTTCAGGAGGGAGGATTGCTGGCCGATTTCGGGGTTTATCCCCCTCCTTTGATATATGACCACAGCAGCGGCCGCTTTACCAACGGTTCAGGATGGCCGGTGGTGGCCATTCCCGCCGGAGCGGAGCGGGCCTATCGTCTCGACAACCTTCGTTTTACCCAGGAGCGTCAGGAGTATCTCGCCAAGGTGGCCAGGATCAAGGAGTACATCGCCGCCGGTGACACCTATCAGGTGAATCACACTCTCAAACTGATTTTCGATTTTAGCGGCGATGCCGGTGCGCTCTATGAAACCTTGCGCCGCAACCAAAGCGTTGCCTATGGGGCCTTTCTTAAGTCTGGCGGTCGGCGGATTCTGTCCTTTTCCCCGGAATTATTCTTTCGGCAACAGGGCCGGGAGTGTTGGGTGCGTCCGATGAAGGGTACCAGCAAGCGCGGGAATAGTCTGGTTGAGGACCGGCAAGTGGCTGGCCGCCTGGCCCACGACCCCAAAAACCGCAGCGAAAACGTGATGATTGTCGACCTGCTCCGCAATGACCTGGGCCGCATCTGCGAGATGGGAACGGTTGAGACGGTGTCGCTGTTTGACGTGGAGACCTATGAAACCCTGCATCAGATGACCTCAACTATAACAGGGCGTTTGCGTTACGATGTCTCACTGGTGGAGCTATTTCAGGCCATCTTCCCCTGTGGCTCGGTGACCGGCGCTCCCAAGATCAGGACCATGGAGATCATCCGGGAACTGGAGGGAGCGGACCGGGGGGTGTATACCGGTGCCATCGGCTTCGTCGGCCCTGACGACTGTGCCGTCTTTAATGTACCGATCCGCACGGTGGAGCTTGCGGCGGGGCGAGGCGAGATGGGAATCGGCTCGGGCATCGTCTTCGATTCCGACGGGGAGGCCGAGTGGCGGGAATGCTTGCTCAAATCCCGCTTCCTGCAGGCCCCGGCTCCGGATTTTCAATTATTTGAAACCATACTTTGGCAACCCGGGCAGGGTTACTGGCTCGTGGATTTTCATTTGGAGCGGCTGGAGAAATCGGCGGCCTATTGGGGCTTTCCTTTTCCGGCCCAGCTTCTACAGCGCCGGTTGGCAGAGGTGAATACGGCTGCGGTAGGTACTGATTCAGATTGTCGCCGGGTTAGGTTGGTGCTAAGTCGGGACGGGGCGCTAGAGCTAACCTCGGCCGTCTGTGCTTGCCCGCAGTCATTGGGTGTGGCTTTGGCGGTAGGCGGGGGTGATCTGCCACTGGTGAAGATGGCCAAGGTTGTAACCGATCCGGAAGATCCCTTTCTTTATCATAAGACGACCCGGCGCCAGGTGAACGAGGTCGAGAGAAGACTGGCCGAGGGGGACGGCTGCTTCGAGGTGCTGTTCATGAATAATCGCGGGGAATTGAGCGAAGGCAGTTTTACCAATCTCTTTGTTCTGCGGGGCGAGGAGTTGCTGACTCCGCCATTATCTTGTGGGCTTCTGGATGGGGTGTTCAGGCGGGCGCTGCTGGATGGGCGACTGGATTTGCCGCGAGGGCTATCGGTCCGTGAAGAGGTGCTGCGCCCCGGAGATCTGGCGACCGCTGGGGCAATCTTTGTCGGCAATTCCCTACGGGGATTGTGCCAAGTGAGACTGGTTCCGTAGGCATCCCGGGAGGGCGATTTCCAAACCTGCCCTCCCGCTCGCGCTGGGTGAAGCCAACCCAGCATCTTTCGGCGTGGTTAATTACTTGCGGAGATTGCCCGGATCAGGTCGGATTTGCCGATGATCCCGACCAATTTCCCGTCTCGGGTTACCGGCAGGGTGTGGATCCGCCGGTCGGCCATGATGGAGGCCAGTTCTTCCAGGGTGGCGGTTTCCGTGACCGTGACCGGGTGGGGTGAATAGATGTCCCCCACCTTGGTGCCGGTCATTTTTTTGATCTCCTGGTCGAGCCTGTTCGGGTTTTCCAGGAAAATCATGCTGTCCAGGATGGAAAGCACCGTCGGGATATGCACCTTCTTGTTTTGGTCGATCAGGTCATTTTCGGTTACTACGCCGAGTAACTGGCCTTGGTCATCAACCACCGGTGCCCCACCGATCTTTTTCTCCCAGAGGAGTCTGGCCAGTTCTTCAACTCCCGTCTCCGGTCCTACAGTGATCACCTCTTTGGTCATTATTTCCACGGCAGTAAGCATCATTCCTCCTTGTAAATCGTTATGAAGGTGTAATTTGTTGGTTGGATAATTGGCTGAATACCCCCGGTAATTCGTCGGCCAACTCTGAGGCCAATATTCCCAGGGTAAGGTTTCTCGTACTACGGAGTCGGTCGGCTGCCAGGCCATGGCTGAAGACGCCAAGCCCGGCGGCTTGCAACGGGGGCAGGCCCTGAGCGAGCAGGCTGCCGATCAGACCTGCTAGAACATCGCCACTGCCGCCAGCTGCCAATAGTTGATTGCCGCTGCTGTTAATAGCCAAGCATCCATCGGGGGCGGCGACCACCGTTCCGTGGCCCTTGAGGACCAAGTAGACTTGATTAGCGGTGGCAAAATCACCGGCTATCTTCAGCCGGGTAGACTGAATGTCCGTTGTGGCTAAGCCAGTCAATCTGGCCATTTCACCTGGGTGAGGGGTGAGGATTCTTGGCCCGGCGGTGACCTTTAAATCCACGCCAAGGGCGACCAGCAGATTCAGGGCATCGGCATCCACGACCATGGGAAGCGCGACCCGGCGATATAGTTCGGCAATCAGGCGGCCGGTGGCTGGAGCCTGTCCCAGCCCGGGTCCGATAAGCAGTGCGGTTTTCCCGGTCATTGCTTCCATAATGGTGGCGAGATCAGTATCCTCTGCCTGACTGGCGGGCGAATTAGGCAGGGGGATGGTCATTACCTCGGGAAGGCTGGATACCACTAAGTCGGCGAGGGCAGTGGGTGCGGCCAAAGAAACCAAACCTGCGCCGGTCCTAAGTGCGCCACGGCAGCTAAGAATGGCGGCCCCGATTTTCCCCCGCGAGCCGGCCAAAATCATCAGATGGCCGAAGGTGCCTTTGTGGGCCTGTCGCGGCCGGAGTGGCAACCAGGGCGCGACTGATGCCGCCGTCAGTAGCTCGGTGGTGAGTTTGGCGGCTAGGACGGCACGGTCAGGGAGACTGATATCTATGACCTCCAGAGTTCCGGTGTTTTCTGGCCCCCGACCGAGGAAATGTCCAGGTTTGGCCAGGCCGTAGGTGGCAGTCAGCACCGACCTGACGCATATCCCCAGGCACTGGCCGTTATCGCTGTCAATTCCCGAGGGGATATCAACACTGACCACGGGGCAAGGGGCAGAGTTGATTAGCCCGACAGCAGCGGCATAGTGGCCGGAAACGGCCCGTTTTAGGCCGGTGCCGAAAATGGCATCAACCACTAAATGGCACCCCGGGAGCGCACTTTGTAGGGCCTGGATTTTATTCAGGTCGTCGGCAACCACCAGAGGGATCTGGAAACGGTTGGCCATCTCCAGATTTGCGGCGGCGTCACCGGCGATCGTGTGGGGGGCGATCAGCAGGAAAACCAGAGGCAAGCTGCCGCGCTGGAGAAGGTGGCGGGCGATGACCAAGCCGTCACCACCATTGTTTCCCGGGCCGACCACCACCACAACGTTGAGGCCGGACAAGTTGCCGAAATGCTTGGACATGGCGTCAACCGTGCCGCGCCCGGCATTTTCCATCAGGACCAGGCCGGGGATGCCGTAATCGGCAATGACAGATTGGTCCAGGCGGCGCATTTCTTCGGCGAGGGCAATTTTCATCGGTTTCCGGGCAGGCTGGTTGGTAGTTCCTAAAAGATGATCCCCATTTCTTTTAGATAATTAACTATGCTGTTTATGCATTCATTGATTGGAGTTGTGCTGGTGGCGAATTCCAAATTAGGGGAGAGAGGCGGCTCGTAGGGAGATGAAATCCCGGTGTAGTTGCTGATTTCAGCGCGCCGCGCCATTTTGTAAAGGCCTTTGACATCACGTTGCTCGCAGACCTCCAGTGGGCAGTTGCAATAGATCTCAATGAAATCTTCCGGACCGATGATCGTTTGTACTCTTTCCCTGTCCTCGCGCAGTGGGGAGATAAAGGCCGTCAGGGCGATGACTCCGGCGTCGATAAAAAGATGGGTCATCTCAGCGATGCGGCGGAGGTTCTCACTACGGTCCTCCAGGCTGAAGCCTAAGTCTCGGCAGAGCCCGTGGCGGACATTGTCACCGTCAAACACATAGGTGCGGCAGCCCATAAGGTGTAATCGTTCCTCCAGGCTGTGTGCCAAGGTGGATTTGCCTGAGCCAGAAAGCCCAGTAAACCATAAATTGGCACTGCGGTGGCCGTTTTGAGTCTCCCGGCGAGAGCGGATCACCGCGGGATTATGCTTGACGACATTGGGAGATCTGTCCATCTCGTGGTAACCAGATTGAGAGGCTGAATAATACCTGGATGAACCGGCAAGCATATCTGAGGTCAAGTGGGTAATTGCCGAACGGGCACAGGCTAACACACTCAGATATCAAAAACCACTTTGAAATTTCTATGATAACCGGGTGGATCGGGTCAGGGGCAGCGGGACGTTTGGTATCAAGGAGGCCACAGAATGTCTAAATGATGAGAGCTTTTCGAACACGACTATTATGCTTTTGAACCGACGGAAACAGGCCGGGGAAGGGAGATTCTTATCGGAATCGAAAACCTCTGGGGCAGGTTTTGGACTTTATGACCACGATTGATGGTGGCAAATTATGACAAAATTCTGGACCAGTCTCCCATTGTCTGGCCGGAAGGTCGTAGGTTCTATTGACTTATACTTAGTTATATTGTTTATGTGGTATAGGTCTGTATAACTTAATATAAGTGAGAGAATTATGAACAAGATCAAAAATCCCTTTTCGCCAGGTGCTGGGTCTCCACCTCCAGAACTTGCTGGTCGCGCCGGTATTATGGAACAAGCTAGTGTGCTGTTGGGGCGAGTGCTCGCCAATCGGCCGGAAAAGAGCCTCTTGTTGACAGGGCTGCGCGGGGTTGGGAAGACCGTTTTGCTTAATGAGATTGATCGACTGGCGCAAGGCACAGGCTATCGAACCATTATGGTTGAGGCGCATGAGGGCAAGTCGTTGGCCGTGTTGTTGGCACCTCACCTCCGGCGTCTGTTGTTCGATTTGGACCGGATTGCTGGGGCCGGTGACAAAGTGCGGCGGGGCATTGCGGTGCTTAAAAGTTTTGTCGGTGCAATTAAGATCACGGTTGGCGAGATCGACATCGGCTTGGATATTGAGCCGGAAGCGGGCGCTGCAGATAGCGGTGATCTTGAGGTCGATCTTCCCAGCCTGTTTATGGCTGTGGGCGAAGCTGCGCAGGAGCGCGGTGTTGCCGTTGCCATTCTGATCGACGAGATTCAGTATTTCAGTTCGTCAGAGCTAAGTGCCTTGATCATGGCCATGCACAAGATGCAGCAGCGGCAGCTTCCCTTGGTGCTGATCGCCGCCGGTTTGCCGATTCTGCCAGGTCTGGCGGGGGAGTCAAAATCCTACGCCGAGCGCTTATTCAGTTTCCCAGATGTGGGGCCTTTACCGGAACCGGATGCGATTAAGGCTCTCCAAGACCCGGTTCTGGTGGCTGGAGAAGCGTTTGAACCATCTGCCCTGCAAGAGATTTTTCGATTGACCAAGGGCTACCCCTATTTCCTGCAGGAGTGGGGTTATCAGGCATGGAATCACGCTGCCGCTTCTCCGATTACCCTGCAAGTGGTTCAGGAGGCAAGCGAGCTGGTCTCCCTGCGGCTGGACGAAAACTTTTTCCGGGTTAGGTTTGACCGGTTGACTCCCCGCGAAAAGAAGTTTCTGCGGGCCATGGCCGAGCTTGGAGCCGGGCCATACCGGACTGGCGACGTTGCGGATAAGCTCGGTATAAAGATTAGCACCCTTGGGCCTCTCCGTGCCGGTTTGATCAAGAAAGGGATGGTGTATAGCCCGTCCTACGGCGATATGGCTTTCACTGTGCCGCTGTTTGATGAGTTCATGCGCCGCGCCATTCCAAATTTTGAGCCTTAAAGGAAGTGCTTTCTTTACGATTGAGAGGCGAGCTGCATGGGTTTCGTAGGGGTTTCCAAATGAACTTTGATTGAAGCCGGTAGCAGATTGTGTGGGCGGCAACACGCCCCAGCTGGTCAGATTGTCTTCTGCTTACTCTTGCTGGTGTAGGCGTAGCCGCTATTGCTTCCGCAAAGATGTTCGATCTGGGGCCGCTGTTACACATCTGCGCAGGAAGCCAAATACACACACTCGCTGGGGGTGGATAATCTGTGGCTGGACGCGGCTGTATTTTTGGGGTCGAAAAATTGGTCTGGTTGTTGTGGGTCAGAAATTGGTAACGAGAGTTGCACCGCATGCGCGAAGAACAGTCCTAAAACAGTCCTAAAAATCTAGGACTAAATCGACTTTTTTCGTAACAAATCGCAACTTGCCATTTCGGGGCTCCCGTGATATAAATCGCGGCACTGTAAGCGTTTCGGCCGAGATGCCCTCGTAGCTCAGGGGATAGAGCACAGGATTCCTAATCCTGGAGTCGCGCGTTCGATTCGCGCCGAGGGCACCAAGTAGAGTAAGGGCTTCAAGGTTTAGGCCTTGAAGCCCTTTTTGTATTTCCAACCTCCAAGGTTGTTATGGATGTTTTCTGCCGCCCTGGTCATCAGATCCAGGGTGGCGATATCAGAGAGGTATATGAAGACGCTCATAAGATCATAGGCTATCTTATAATCTCATGGTTGTCCCTGCATGCCCCGTATTGTATAGCCCGCCGCGCGGTCTGCCACCAAATGACGAGCGGTGTGGAACTTCGCAAATCACCTAAAAATTAGTGATAATCAGCTCGGTCCTCGCAGCGCCTTTTACTGGTCCTCTCACCGTGTAATTAATCGCCACTTCTCTGGTCTCAAACCCTGCGAATACTTGCTTGATGTCGGGGTGTTTATTGATGCTCAAAACCAGCTTGCCCACCATGCTCCTCATCAACTCCGCCAAGCGCTCGTACTGAGCGAATTCAAACTCCACTCCGTATCCCTCTGTCTGCCAGTATGGCGGGTCACAATAGAACAGGGTGCCGGGGCGATCATATTTAATGATACAGGCCTCCCAGGTGAGGTGCTCGATCACTGCTCGGGATAGCCGGAGATGTGCGGCGCTGAGATCCTCTTCTATGCGCAGCAGGTTTAGGCGTGGTGGGCTGGTTGCTGCGGTGCCGAAGGTTTGACCATCTACTTTACCGCCAAAGGAAAGCTTTTGCAGGTAGAAGAATCTGGCGGCCCGCTGGATATCGGTCAGCGGCTCGGTGGGTTACAGCTGAAGCCATTTGAACATCTGGCGGCTGACCAGGCTCCATTTAAACTGGCGGAGGAATTCCTCCAGGTGGTGCTGGATCACTCTATAAAGGTTGATTAACTCGGCATTAATGTCGTTAACCACCTCTACCTTGCTGGGCTCCTTAAGAAAAAAGAGGGCGGCCGCGCCGCAGAATGGTTCGACGTAACAGGTGTGCTCGGGGAACAGCGGAAACAGGTGCTTGGCGAGGCGACGTTTGCCGCCGATCCAGGGGATAACGGGCTTGCTCATTGTGAACCTCTTGCAGTTGATTGCTTGAGCTGGTAGGTTCTCCCCCGCCGCGTCGACGTGGTGAGGAGCCCTGGCTCTGGTTCACAGTGTTGATAGCACTGTATTCTGGAGGGTTGGGCGGTGTTCTAGCACCGTCCAACCGCTCCTCGTTTAAGCGTTAAATATTCAGCACCTCCGCCGTCACTTGTTGGATCGTGATCGCATCAGATGCCCCAGAGGTCAAACACACCCCGGCGGAGATCCCGGCGGTCGTGATGTCAAAAGCGCCGGAATTGGTCTGCAACACCGCATTGGGGATGGTCATGTGTCCGGTAGCCGAGAGATTATGGGAGATATCGCACACCCCAGCCACCACACATGAGGCCGTAATCGGCCCCCGCACCACCGCAGTGATATTTATTACCCCCGTATCAGCCACCGCAGTTCCCGCCGGTTTGGTAAAACTGACCCGGGCCGTATCCGTGGTCGTCCCTGTTGTGCCAAAAGCCAGGTCGATGGTGCTGCTGGCTGTCCCGGCGCCCGTCTTAGTAAAAAGTGGCTCTAAATAAAACTCAGCAAAATGCTTATATTACATAACAAGATCAGATCGTTACAGCGAAGGAGGTCTTGTTATGAAGATGCCCAAGATAACCCTGTTGGAATGGCAGAAACGTTAC
>Ga0334722_10000713_pt1 | contig 46826 bp, 68 predicted proteins | sample C3_bottom_MG_FD_207210 | JGI IMG/M metagenome (GOLD analysis project Ga0334722, IMG submission 207210) | Sediment microbial communities from Yellowstone Lake, YNP, Wyoming, USA - C3_bottom | ecosystem: Environmental > Aquatic > Freshwater > Lake > Sediment | place: USA: Wyoming | collected...
AACCGGACACCCGCGCCTCACCGTACACCCGCGCCGAACCGTACACCCGCGCCGAACCGGACACCCATGCCGAACCGTCTTGTTCTAAATTCTTTTCGGATTCAATCCATCCTCCCAATTCACCATTGGACAATCTTTCAATTCTATGAAGTTTCACATAACCTAAATCAAGTTCTAAATCCATTCGTATTTTATATTTCATCTACTCTTCCTCCATCCAGGTTATCTTGCATTTTGTTCCAACTTTTGGAACTTTATCTTCAAATGAAATACCAATACAATCTTCATTGTAAATACATCTGCACTCACCCTCATAACTTTTTTCAACCCTCTTTTTTGGTTTTTCTAAAAAAATATCTTCGGATAGTGCCGATGAGTTTTTAATTCCGCCATTAATATTTTCATAAACTATTTTGACATTTCCTTCTGTGGTTAATTTTAAAAATAATGCCCATACACATCCCCCACTTATTCTTACAAATATTTTATCCCCAAATTGTAGTTTTTTAATTTCTTCTAGTGTCATGCATATACCTCGGTTGTTTTAATAAGCTCACATTCCACACTTTTATTAATCTCATTCCAAGGTTTATCCACTTTGAATTTTTTATAAATTTTGCTTCCTTTACATAGGTCGGATGGAACCCAAACCTCATGAATATATATTCTTTCGGTTTTGTCAACTTCCCAGCTATCTGACAGAATATCCATAATGGTAAGTTGATATTCTGTGGTTTTCCCTTCATAGTTTTTATAATATATTTTACCTTTAATCTTGTGCATCCAATATGATCCTCTATCGTGCCTAAACATTCTCCCCGACTTAATTGCTTCTTGTATTAACATATATTAATCCTTGGTTATTTTTCTCACGGCCCATAAAAAAATCAAAAAAGATACTGCCCAATATAAAATCCAAAATGTCATATCCTCAGATATACTAATCATTTTTATTTTCCTTTCTGTTTGCCTTCTCCAACAAAAAACTTCTGTTACACTTATAAATTTTTCCTTTGATATATAACGGAATATGGCTCTCAATGTCTGACATTGTTACCATACTTTTTCTTACGTCCAAATAATTCCACACGGAGAGTGATACTATATTGATACAAAAAATTGTTATCATGAAAGTTATGTAAGTGATTATTGGTTTCATCCTATAACCTTCACTCTCTTGCATCTAACTTTTGTTATGTTTTTAGGATAGACAACAAAATCTTTTATTTTAACTTTGCATCTTAGAACCTTGCCCCAATTATAACTTATAGTTAAAGATGATACCGCAATTCCATGATAGACAGGCATGACAAAGGAATAACTAGACCAACAAAAAAAAACTGATAAAACAATAAATACATTTTTCATATCATCCTCCGTAAAAAACAGGGCCTAATCAGACATGCTTTGCGAGAACGTCCGTAGGCCCTATTTCTACCCGAGTATCTTTATTTTTAGAATTTTGATTTGTTTGCAAAGCATGGCGTGAACGTAACGCAACATTGAATTGTTGTCAATTGTTTTTTTGTCAGCTAATTACTTTTCTGACCTATTAACTGACAACCAAACACATCAGTTTTGCGCTATCCGCTCGAGCATCTCATCCATCAAAAAAACTCATCTTTTTTTCATGCGCACTGTGCATAAACATTGTAACATTTTTTCCCATGTATGCACAGCTACCTATAGGAAAAAAAAAAAAAATTCCAAAAAAACGTATAAGTATTTGATTTCTCATTTCTCTTTTTTTTTTTTCCTATATATGTATGTATAGATAATTTAAAATGTTACAGTAATAAAAATATATAAGAGAGAGATATAAGTGTTTGATATTGTTAAACAATTTTTGTAACATTTCTAAATGTTACAGTGACGCATCGGGAATATGACTTATCTTTATGATATCATTGAGGAAAGTGCTGTAACATTGTGTAACAAAAAAAGGCATTTTGTAACATTTTTTTTAAATAATAATTATTTATGTAAAAAAAGTGTAACAAAATACCGTGTTACATTTTTATTGATTTCTATTTCACAGCGTCAATATTGTTAAAATTTTAAGATATATGCCTTATATAGGATATGCCTTCTAAAATCGATCCTGGGGCAGATTTAGAGGTCTGGGAAGGGTTATAATATCTTACAAAAGATTTCCATTTAGACCACTTACCGTCGCTATGCACATTATGTATAACCCAGCCCGTGATGCTATCAACCTTAAAAAAAAGGAAAAATTATGACAATGCAAACCGGAATCGTTTTTATGGCCCATTTTGTACTATCACTTAAAAAAAATATTCAGGATGACAAGAGGGTTATTCAAATTATAGAAGACAATGTACAAATGGTAGAAAAAATGTTTTTTGAAAAAAAACAAGTTGACAATACAACAAGTAAAAGAAAGGAATATCTAAAAAGCTACGCCAAAGGATACGCCAGAGGAAAAAGAACATCTAAATTAGAAAATTCGCATGAAGAAGTTGTTCATTAATCCGGTATAAGTTTGTATTTTAGAATAGAAGGCCGGATAACTTTGAAAGTTTCCCTGTTGTCCTTCCGAGTTTCTTTTGACGCATTAGGTAAATCCCAGAATGCGAAAATGATAAAATTTTTATCTTGGGATACCATGCGCCCATACGCTTCTGTTGTGCAGTCATCTTCGATGCCAATCGAGTGATCCATAAACAATATGTGGTATGCTTTTCCTATTTCAAACTTCATATAGCTTTCCTCCGCATACTGTGAAGGTTTTTCCGTCTTTGACTGCAATTGGGAGAGGTTCGATAAAATGAGCACCGTTATTAATAACGTGACACATGCCCATGCCGAGAGAATTAGTTTGATATTTTTCATAAGCAAACACCTCTTTTAAAGCGTAATCGGCAAGCCACCCGAAGGAGTGACATTCAATTTGTTTGAAATTAGATATTCTTTGGGCCGATTGTTTTTTATGTGTATGGCCTACGATAAGAGAATGACCGCACTCAAGTAGTGTTGCTCGGGCGAAGTTCACTCCTTGCTTGTATGGTTCATGTCTGCAATAGACATCAGAGTTATCAATTTTAAAAATCTGATCATTGCTATAATTAACTAGGTGTATATTTAAATCACTTATTCCAAATATTTCACTGAATGATTTTACAAAACGATATATTTTAGGGGCCTGATTAATAACCATATTCTCTATACGCATACTATGATTACCCTTCATATAAACAATCTCTCTATTGCCCATATACTCTCTGAGTTGTTTTAAGATTTCTTTCGGAAGAGTTATTTCGGCATCCAGAGTTGATGCTTCAAACTCTGGATTTTTCATGAAGCGAGACCAATTATACATATCGACGAAATCGCCATTTATAATAAGTCGATGTGGTTTGATGTCTTTTATAATTTTGAGAATAAGTTTGTACGCGCCGGAATGGTGAAATGGGACATGTAGGTCAGAGATAATCAAAGAACTCTTGATCGACATTCTTTTAGTATCACAGAAATATACCGGATGTCACTATGTTATTATTTTGACACTTACCACTTAAGATCAATAACCATCCCATCTTTAACTTTCTGAAAAATTCTTTCTTTCCTTCCGGGATATTTTATTCGAAGGAGTTTCCCATATTTTTTAAAATCATCAGGAAGAAGTTTTGAAAGCTCTTCATTTTTTGAAGCTATAAATATTTTATCTCTTGAAAAAACCTTTATACCAAGATGGGATAAATCCTGTCCAAAATATATAGAATTCTCTATAGTTTTGCATGCGGCCCTATCCCATATTACTGACATGATTGCCTCTAAGCATGAATCTGCTTCCGATTCAGATGACTGTTCAATATACATATCTAAATTGAGTTGATCTAAAAATGAGTCAACTGCATCTACTCCTAAAAATCCATCAGACAGTAGAGAAAAATATCCTGCCAATAATGGAGCGATTTGATCACATTGCCTTGGATCATATCTTCCTCGCATAATACCTTTAATTATTTCTATATTTTTTAAGATATAAGGAAGCCTTTTTAGAGATTGCATCATTAAAGATGAAGGACATACAGATGAAAACCCATTTAATATTGTCTGGTATTCTTCATTTGTTTGTCCTTTAATTTCATCTAAATCTACAGTTAAAAATCTTGACACGTCAGATTTTTTATCCAGAGAATTTGCAATTGATCCCAGCATAAAAATACTGTTTATTGTAAGCTCGTATGCTTCGCCAGACGATGTTCCTCTTACTGAGTTAGATTCTCCATTGGTTGATGAATGTCGTATCATTTCAAGAATTGCACTTATTCTTCCTTTACCTTCATATGAATCAGGTTCGGCCTCATCAATTAGTATGGGGTAAGAATCATATTTCATGCTTTGGCGTATTCCGGCGGCGGTTGAATCTATGAATATTTTAGATCCCCAGACTATCTTAGATATCAATTGCATGACGGTGGATTTTCCAGATCCTCTAGGGCCGTTGATCCAGACATGTGGCCTCCACTCAAGAACATTAAAAAATGGAGCTATCGCGCACCAACCAGCAAGGATTATATGATCACCTGGACGTTTATATTTAAGAAGTCTAAGTGGAGTTATAATATCACATTTTTTATCTGTATTAAGGTGAATAGCTACAGTGGATTGATATTTAAATTTTGATCTAAATTTTCCAATATCAACATAATTTCCATTATCATAGATTCTATCTCCAAGATTTATTACTGCACGTCCATCATCTTCCTTCCATATACCAACACCTCTAACATTTTTCCAAGAAAAGTTTCCTTTTCTCCTTGCCAGTTGAGCTATGGAATCAATAATTTTAGGCCAGTCAGGAATATCAGTTTGATTACCTTCGGCATCTTTTCTGTATCCATATTTTTCGGCCCAAAATTTTGATGAGGCAATTGCAACTAAATGAGTTTGAGATAGTTCTCCAGTGGAGAGTGAAATTGTTTTCAAACTCTCCGTGGAGAAGAAAAAGAATTTTTTATGATCTTCATGTCCTAAAATATCTATGTCACAAAATTCAGAATATGAGAATGATAACTGATCTGCTACAGCTTCCTTACCTTCAAGTATCATAAGATCATTGAAATCTGTTTCAGTTATTCTTACTTTGAATTTTGGAATTTTTATCAAGGAATTAGAGAAGCATTTTTTGGCGTGGTAGGCAGCGTCGATTCCAGGATTTTTACCAATCTTGCGTTTTGTTTCAAAATCATCATCGGCACAGATAATAAGTTTCAATCCTGGATTCGCCTGGCGAAGAGATGCTATACATGCCTGCATATTTCCAGAGTCGATACAAGAGATCGTAGGCATTCCTGTGGCCTCGTGGACAGAACATGCAGTGGCGAATCCTTCGCATAGATAGGCGTAGTCTGTATTTAGTATATCAAATTTAACTGGCATCATAAAAGATCCACGTTTTCTTATTCCGGTGGAGAACACCTTTACATACTTTCCTGGATCTCCTTTGAATATTTTCTGGCATCCTGCCAGTATAGTTTCTTGATTCTCATTGAGATAATATACAGGAATCATCAGTGTTGATCGGTCTATTCTGGCAGAATAATTTTGAGTGAATCCCTTTAGGGACATATATGGATGACATTCTGACTGCTCGGGTAATTGAGAAAATATCTCATTATATTTTTCTTCGCATTCTTTATTTTTAGATTCTCTCTCTTGATTTATTGACTCTTCAACTTTTTTAACATGAGATGAAAGCTTAGATCTAAACTGTGATGTTTCAGATTCAGGATTTACGCTGCAATATTTAAACGACTCTCCGGTTCTCCAGTTTCCATAATTGGCGTATTGTATTTTTTTCTTAGAGTGTTCGAACTCAACCCCGCTGGCCCACAAAGGAAATTTTGTACTATCTCCAGAAGAGAATCGATGTATAGTTCCGTCTAGAGGAAATTCTTGGATGGGATGTCCAAGGTCTTTTGAAATTTTATCAAACATATCTCTCCATCAACACCGGGTGAAGTTACCCGAAAAACTCCACCCGATATCAATGTCCCATCATTGGGATTAAGATTTTTGTTCGTTCGGGTTTTTAGATACTAATATATTTAACATGTAATTGGGAATTTTTAATTTCATAGAATATTTAAAAACATCATCTCCAAACATTTCAAATAGTTTGAAATATTTTGCCACAGGTTTCCAACCCTTCCACTTGCCAACCTCTTCCAGGTCGCGTAAGGCATTTTTCATCTTTAAATATTTGTTATCAATATAGTCAACTGTTGTTAACTCTCCTTCAATATGTTCTATTTCACGAGATTGTGTTGGATTACTATATCCGCAGTAAGGACATTCTCTCTGTCCTGAAGGCCTAACGGCATAGCACATCTCGCAAGTTGTAACTCTGATTATTTTTTCAAGGTTTTTGTCTTTTGGATTTGTTGCTAGTTTTGCTTGTCGGGTTTCATATACGGCCCCGTGCCGCATGATGTTTCCGGCATGGTCAAGTATTATTGAATCTTGCTTATTTTTACATGTTCTGAGTATTCTTCCTGCTTGTTGAATATATAAAACTTCTGACATTGTAGGCCTAGCAAGAATACCACATGATATTTCTGGAACATCGATTCCAATTGAAAAAATATTTACATTGCAAATAATTTTTATCTCTCCAGATTTTATTTTAGAGAGTGCATCCTCTCTCTGATATTTATTGTCGGATTCATCGAGATGAATTGCCTTGATTCCTTTTTTGTTAAACTCATCAGCAATCATTTGGGAATGATTTTTGTTAACTCCGAAACAAACCGTTGGACGGCCATCAGCAAACTTTTTCCATGTTTCTGGTATGTCTCCAATTATCTTACTTGACTGTTCTTCAAGTTGAGTTTGATTAAATTCTCCTGCTGATATTTTAACTTGTGAAACATCTATTTGATCTTTAGGCGCATAGTGAATAACTGGAGATAAAAATCCATGATCTCTTGCTTCAACTGGGTTTATGGGACATATTACATCTTCCCAGAATTTTAAATAATTATAAGGAGTGGCGGTAAATCCTATATAGTATGCATCTGGGGCCATAGAAGAAAAAAAGTTTTGATACCTATCTGCATTTGTCATATGACATTCATCTACAATGATATATTTTATTTTTTTAACAAACTCGATATCTCTGGCGCGAAGAGTGTCGATTGAACATATCTGAGAGAGTGAATCCTTATAAAATCCAGGCTCATTTCCCATAATCATCGAGGAAATTATGTTAAAATATTTATGGTAGTTGTTTCTTGTTTGAAAAATTAAATCTCTCCCTGCCATAACCGAGATGATAGGAATTCCTTTATCTGTTATTGTTTTAACAATGTGACTCATGGCCAGACCCTTGCCCGTACCACAAGGCATGTGAATTATGATTTTTCGTTTACCTTGTTGGAATTTTTCTCGGAGTTTATCTATGGCAGATATCTGATAAGGTCTAAGGCTTATCATTTATTATCCTCACACACTCAAGAAAATCACTCTCTACTTTTAAATTAAACCAATCTTTCTGTTTCAATCTATGGAACAGATAAAGATCATCCATTTTGGAAAGATGTATTTTAAAAGACGAACCTCTATAAACACCTCCGTGATATGTTAGATATTTAGGCCCTATCTTCCAGTCACCTATTTGTTTGGATATTGGTTTCATAAACAGTTTTCTCTCTTCCAAATTATTTTGCATGAACCGCAAGTGCAATCTTTTATAGATTCTGACTTTGGAGGTTTTCTATCTTTCCAGTAGAAAGAAAAAACTCCACATATTGTTTTACCTGTACATGGATCTGTTAGGTGTTTTTTTTCTGGTTGAAGTTTGTCTTTGGGTTGTTTCATAATCTCAAACTCTCCTGTTTTATAAATCTATCACATGAAATAATAACATCCTTAAAATTTTCAGGTGTAACAATTATATAATAGCATCCTTTTCTTTGTACTATAACCTGAAAATTTTTTTGCCCTTCACTCTGTTTATCTGGAGGAATTTTAACCTCTATAAAAAGAGCGCGTCCAGTAGGATGAACGAAAGCAATAATGTCAGAGTGATCTGTGCGTCCATAGTGAATAACCCTTTTACCATCAAGGGATCTGGCCGTTCCTGTAGGAGTAGGCCAGGCCAGAATTCCCTTTTTGGATAATTCAATCAAAACTTTTTTTACAAGATTTTCATGTGGTCTTGCCATCTTTTAAAACCTTTATCGCATGTGATCCAGTTGTTGGTTTTCTGTACGGTTCTAAGTTAACACCTTCAAGTTCTTTTACCTTGGAATAATCAACCGAACCTATTCTTTCAGAATAGGTTATCTTGAGATTTCCGTGCTGATAAGATGTTTTTTCTAATCCGGCAAGGATCTGTTTTTTACAAACTTCCATTTCCTCTTCAATCTTGTCTGCCTTTTTTTTCAATGCTGCATATTTCCTCAATGCCTTTTTCTTGTATCCATCATTGATAGGAAGGATATCGTCCTTAGACATTGGAGGTGAAATTTTATTTTGTACTTTTTCCCAGAAATCAAGAACAGTCTTTTTTATGTCCTTGATCATCATATCATCTGGAACAACCTCTGTGAATTTTATATCGGTAGAATCCTTGATCTGAACATACCAGCATTTTATGGCATCCGATACCAAGAGTTGATATTGCATCTGAAGCATGTGGCCCTCAGGAATTTCATCTCTGAAATTTTTACCACAATATTTTATCTCGATGATATCATCACCGTCTATGCCATCTAGGGAAACTCTAAACGGGCCTCCACGACGCTGGACAAGCTTTGGTTTGAAGTCTTTATTCATAAAGATATTAAACTTCTCTCTAGCTATAGGTTCCATGTCGTGACCTTTCTGGGCAATAAATGACGGCTTATTGTCTTCTATCCCTCTCATAGTTTTTTCTTGGAAGAGTTGAAAAGGTGTTTTATATTCACTGATTCCAAAAATCACAGGGACATCGGAACCTCCGATGCCCTGTTTTCGCCATTGTAACCATTTTTTAGTATTTTGTTCCATGTGTGTTCTCCATTAAAAAGGAATTTCACTGTCTGCCGTCTTGCCTTTTTTTGTCAATCCCAGGGTATTTAGCCTCATCAGCGCAGAGTTGACATCCATAATTTGGGCCTTACTCCCACCCTTCTCATTGATCCATTTAACCTTTGGATAAATCTTTCCGCTCGTTGGATCAACATCTTCCTCAATATCAACCTGAAATTCCTTGGTGAAATCCAATCCCTTTCCTTCAGCAAGTGGAGCAAAGTCATCAGATACAAATCCCATTACTCCCAATGCTTTTTTTGTCGTATCAATTGCTTTTTCCGAAAGCCATCCATTCCAAGTCAAAAATCCCTCAGTTACTTTTGTTTCTTGAGATGGATTAAAAATTTGAATATTGACTGCAACGCTCAATGTTTTTTTCTCTTTTGATTCTGAAATTCCTACTGATAAAGCTTTTCCATAATAAATTCCTGCCTTCATTTTCGACTCCTAATTGTTAAAATTCTGTTTTTAATTACAACTAATTTTTGGGCATCTGCACCAACCATTGATTCATTTATCTTTTTCAATAACTCTTGATCTGTTATTTCGTCACAAAGAGACTGTATTTCCTTTTTTATTATCTCAACATCTGAAACCGTGGATGCCTCTATGGCGTTGACGAGTGATTGATAATCTAATGGTAACTCTACTGGTAGGCCAAATCTATTACCAGCATCATGCGATGGTCTTCGCTCTGTATATGCTACCCTAATCCCATCTCCAGTGGCCCTACCTTTTTTATCATTTGCCCTATCGGTTTTGACTGATACCTCAAAGGTTGCGAAAAGCATTGTGTCCACAAACTCTCTGAATATTGCCCCTGCCTTATCATTCAACTTCATAATATATCGATCATAACCAGCATTAGTGATCGGATCATTAAAAGTTTTTATTTGATAATGAGCAATGAATATGATGTTTTTACCCGACTCTCTAAGTCTGGATGTTACATCAATAAGCTTTTTCCATTCTTGGAGAGTGATCGAAACCCATTTTCCATATCCACCGCCAACGTCTTCTATGGCCGGAACCTTGAATCTTTCCGTTAGATCTTTAAAAAGAAGCTGCTCAATCCAATCCAGAGAGTCATAGACTACAGTTTGAATGTCTTCTGAAGTCATCTTTAATAGTGATTCAGATTGATCTAGTATTTCCTGGAATGTTTTTGGAGTTTCAAATCTAGCAACATCCATGTTGTTATTTCCCGCTTCTGGCCCTATAAAAACAGGGTTTGGCGATTGGGAGGCGAACGTTGTTTTTCCAACCTTGTCAACTCCATAGATCAAAGCAAGGATGGGTTTTTTTACTTTTCCTCGGGTAATTTTCATTATTTCTTCTCCTTTATATAGGCCGTAATTGAATTTTTACGGCAGTTAGGTATCTTTCCTTTCTGAATCCACTTAGCGATAGTGGATGTGGACATGTAATTCAAGTCCTGTGTAACTTTCACGATGCCCTTTTTGGCAACTATTTTTTTTAGTTTACTAATCATTTCTACTTTCCTTTTAATTTATTTTGTTTTTTATAGTAAAATTGGTGTAAAAAAGCAAGGGAAAAAATCATTCAGGAGGAAAATTATATGATGTTGGCCACTCCCATCAGGGATATGATGTTGATTAATCTAAAATCTATCGAAATGGAACTTGACAAGTATGTTCCACGCGGAACAAGAAAATTACCAGAAGGTATTTTTAAAAAACTGGTATAGTTGAGTGTTCTCAGTCTATAATACTTATATGATTAGATTATGGCACGGAGATTGTTTAGAGAGGATGAAGGATATACCAGATAGGTCAGGTGAGTATCAGTCATACTATAAATGTCTCGATGGAAATAATTTCTCCGCCGACAAGGCGTCTAGCATATTTAAGCGATATTTTTTTACTGCCGAAATGCCGAAATGTGCTGGTGACAAAGGAATTATAATATTTGCTCCATGTCGAGTAAGTTATGATGTTAAGTATGTTTTTCATTTCATCGCCTCCTTTCATTCAATTTTTGTCGTTCGGCCGTAAATCTATTGTATCACAATTTATGGTAAAAGTATACATAATTCGCCGCAAAATGCGATACATTTTGGGCATAAGTACTTGTTTTTATAATCGTTTAAAAAGTGGTTTATCGTGAAATCAGCCTCTTATAAACTTAATAACCCGATCTTTATATAAGCGCTGATCTTCCAAAAGCATTCTAATGGCTTTTAAACGCTTCGGTCTAAGTATTTGATTTCAAAAATGTCTACCAACATTCAGCAAATTTTTATCTCAAAAAAAGTTGAATGTTGGAATTTTCACATTTTTTATTTTTAAAGAAAAAGGCCCCATCCTTGGGGCCGTAAAATCAACTACTACAGAGAAAGACATCTCACCTAATATTATTTTGCCCGCTTAAATATTGATTTACAAGAAGATAGATTCGAATATACACCTTTCTCAATTTGAGAAAGATGTGTTTCATCTTTTGGTTCCGTTGTAATCATTCCAGAAATCGTGTCCATCTTTTAGTTTTGGTTTTATTTTAGTAAGCCAGCTTTCAAGCGAAAAACACACCGAGTCGGGCATTTCTTCTAATGGCATAGGTTCACTAACGGAACCACTTACCCACTCTCCGACTAATTCTCTGCTTTGCTTATAATCAAGTGTTCTATTTCCAGATTTATAAACTTGAAATTTATTGCTTGTAACAAAAGATTCCACTGGTTCTTTAACAGTAGGAGAGTTACACGCCGTTAGTGTTATGATCCCACTCATTAACATCGGCAGAATTTTCAATCTTTTTAAGAAGGTGTTTACCGTCCAATACTTCATATTCATAACCTACCTTTCTAAAAAACAGATCTATCACTGGCTTTGCTATGTGTTCAGCAAGATAATCCACAACAAACGATATAATCCATAATCTAACATCTGACATCCATGCAAGTTTTAATGTAGCAGCTAGGGCCAATTGGACACCTTCTCTTTTTAAAATATTAAGAATTGGTGCTTTTGCTGCCTGTAAAATTGCTATGATTATATCTTTTGTTTTTTGTTGCATAAAAAAAAGGGGCCTAAGCCCCTCATTATTAATTACCTTGAACGCCGTCTATTTTATCTTCTGCTGCTAATATCATTGGTTCGATGGATGACAAAAGAATTGCTGCCCCTGTTGCTACAACTTTAACCGTAGCATTTGAACTTTCTGATGCAATTCTTGGTATTGCTTTTTCAATTAACATCTTTGTTAAAACTTTTACGTCCTGTTCCAGAAGTGGAAGTCCGCATTTTACAACTTCTTCTTCGATAATTTTCAATACTTCATTCATAATTTTCTCCCTAGTAGTAAGTTTATAAGTAGGTCAATCGTTGAATTGGCCTCTGTTTTTTTTGTTTTTGATAACCAGTGTTCCCATATAAAAATTGCAGCAATGCCGAGTATCTTTCCAGCAATGAGTATCATAAAATCCTTTTTATCTAACGGTGATATTGCCGCCCACATTGCTAATATGGTATCCTTCATCAGACACATTATCAATATTGTCATGCGTTAGCTTATTTTTTATTAATTTTTTGAGCGTATCCATCTGATCTCTACAGTCTAAAATCTTCTGTCCGGCAAATGAAATATCTGCCTCGAAGCTTTTTATCTGATTTTCGAATTTTTTAATCGAATGGGCCAGTTCGTGATATGGGGCCTTATGGATAGTTTCTTCAAGCATTTTTTTTATGGGTTCAATCTTTGGAGATATTTCTTCAGGCTTCATTTTTTTGGACATTCCTAGATCATAAAGTAATGCCGCCTGACCTCTTAGCTTTTGGATTATATCATATAGTTTCATGGGAGGAACCACCTGTGGCCTGATGAAGGGCTTGAAGTTTGAACATGAAGTCTGGGTTGAGATATATCATCTTCGCACCATAGACCTATATTGATTAATGCCTGTTCATTATTTTTGCACCAATTGTAAAGTTCATGGTTATTATCCAGGATATCTGCCGCCTCTCCAGTTAGATGTTTTGAATGCATTGGGACTTCACCTAGTGAAAAAACTTTTCCCATCTTGGCCGCATTTATTTTATAGACATCAATTTGATGTTCCATTGATCTTAGTCCAGATGTAATGGTAAGTCGTTTTCCCCACACGGCCTCAAGTTGTTTCAGTCTGAAATATAAAATTCTTATATTGGATTTTATCAAATCAGAGAGTGAATCAAAATCTTGTCCACCTAAAAGTTGGGATATATCGTTCATTGTTATTTAATCCTAAGAAGTATCTCTTTAACATCTGTCTTGATTTCTTTAATGTTATCTTTCATTTCTACCATAGAATCTTTTTGGGCAGAAACCTTTTCCTCTAGTCTGGCCACATCAATCATTGATTTTCCAGCTGCCCCTATTCCTGATATAAACAGAGATGCAACAACTATGATAATAAATTTTTTCATCTATTCCCCGCTAAAAAAATCAATGATGTTATTAAAAGTGTGGCGTAAATAAATGCCTTAATCATGCTTCCCTCATTATCAAAGCGTAGCAGACAATTCCGACAATTGCCATAAGCGACAAGTGAAAAGGAAAATTTCCAAGAGCATTAGAACACACTGCGATAAAAAGTCCAGCAGTAATTATGTTGCATTTTTTATCCAGGATTCGTTGTAAAGCAATGTAAAGGAGGATGCCTATTATGAACAAGCCTAATGCTCCAAAAGCTATATACGCATCGATTATCTCGTTATGGGCCTGATTAAATATAGGGGCAGGAACACCGTTCTCAGTATTGAATCTATCGGCAAGAAATCCAAGACCATTCCCAAATAGGATGGAACCAATATCAGTTTTCCATTCCAACATTTTAGGCCATACATCCAGGCGGCGGTTTGAGAAAAAGAAGTTTCCACCCTTATTGCAAAAAAATAACACCGTCAAAGATATGACACTCAGTGCTGAATATACAGCTATAATTGATTTTTTAGAAAGGCATCTCAAAGACAAAATAGTGACTGCCCCACAGAATGCCGAAAACCACGCCATCGAGCTATCACAAATCCACATCCCGTATAGTGCAAAAGGAATCATCCACAGTGTTTTTTTTCTTAAAATTGCTGGAAAGGTTATTCCTATCACACACGCGGATAGTGATATGTTGGCCAGAGGCCCCCAAATATCATTCATGTTTTTTGAAATAAGATGTGTCCCATGGGCATCATTTATTTTTGCCTGGCCGTTTGTCATAATGTAAACAATATAATTAAAAATATTCACCACATGTAAATCAAAAATAACCCATAAGGAACTTACCAGACACACAACCGAGAAAGCATTATGCATGAACCGATCTGAATCTTCACTGAATCGGGTTATCATCTGACAGCAAATAATCATCCCTATATTGAAAAGCATCCACTGTAGAAAAACATTTGGAGAGAATTGGTTGTACTGATTCACAAATGAAAAAACCGAAAGGAATGAAAAACCCAAAATAACACTTAAGTTTTTAACTCTACCAATTCCAAAAAACATAACTGAAAAAAAGCATGATGCCATTAAGAGCATGTCTTTTGAATATCTGACATCAAAAAAATGGTTAAATTTTACGAAAAAAAGGAGCAGTATTATTACCGCTCCCCAAAAAAAGTTAAATGAAAGTTTCATATTCATACTGGAGGCGTAGGCTTTGGAAGTGATGTTTTTACAGACAAGCAATCACTATAATATTTTGCCAATTGAGTTTGTCCTTCAGCCGCTAATTCTTCAATGCCTGAATTTATTTTAACTTGAGCATCGGCAAAATCCTCTATTGGAGGGTATCTCTTAATTCTTCTGCTATAACAAGAAGCCAATTGAGCACTATACGCATCTTGCTCATTTTCAAAATCCATCATGACTGGAATAAAATCATCTACATCTGCATTATATTTATAAATTTCTATTTGAATCATAAATTACTCCCACCAGCCCACGACTGGAAATTCTATATTTATCGTAATTTGACTATTTGCTGGAAAATTAAAAGGTGATGTTTTTGTTACAGTCGCGGCTGGGGAAACACTAGCCTGATATATATAAGTTGAAGTAGAGGTTCTATATAATGCCATAGCCGCATATACGTCTCCTGTTGTGCCATTATATAAATTTCCCATTCCCATAGGTTCACTTCCATCTGTAGCATTAGTCATTTTTGCTGTGTTCATTGTATCAGGAAATGTTAAAAACGAAAAACCTCCCGTTGTGGTTGGGTTCGTTGAAAATTTAGCATTTAATCTATATTTTACTTTATCCCCGTGCCTACTTTTAAATCCAGTAACGGTGCAATTATCAAATGCCGCCGTAACTCCTGTAAACGATACCTCCGTATTTGGAATGTGATGATTTAAAAGAACCCAAACCGAACCTGTGCAAAGAAGTTTTACACTCTCTTGGTATGTATAAAGAACAATTCCAGTAGAACCAGAAATTCCATTAACAGTTTCGCCCGACGCCGCACCTTTTATTGTTAAGGTTGAATCTCCAGAAATAGAATCTATTATTTCAATTATTCTATTTGTATTATTTGCAGCGGTAGGTAATGTTATTGTTTTACCCGTAACCGTCATTGATATATTGGTGTATCCGTCATTATCCAGAACTGTGTAATCATTAGACTTTGAAGTATAACTATATGCCGCCGCTGGAGGTGCTATCCATGAAGTCACCGCTGAACCGTTAGTAGATAAAACATATCCTGCACTTCCATCAGTTATTGGAAGAGTATATGTTTTACTTGCCGTTGCGCTGGCACTTCCTTGAATACCAGTCGTAAAACTTCCACTGGATAATTTTAAAACTCCTGAAAAATAACCATCTTTAAATTTTTGAGATGAAGACCCCAAATCAAGAGACGATTGAGGAAGGAATATTTTACCATCTGTGATCGATGCTGAAAGCTGTTCGTTTATACTTCCAGACGAAACAAAAACTTTTGTGTCATTAAGAAGGGCAGATGCTGTTGCCCCGGCGGAGGTAAGCTCGGACAACGTTTTGAAATCTTGATCTTGAAGCCTTCCTCTCGCATCAACTTGAAATGAAATCAGAAGAGTGATAAGTGAAACCAAGAAAACAATAAAAATCTTTTTCATATCTTCCTCTTATTTTAGATAAGTCGCATATAGTGTCTGTCCCAATGCTGGTGCAGTATTCATATTAATTGTTGTTCCTGAAATTGTATAGTCGTAAATTGAACCTTGATATAAAAAACCACCGTCTAAAAACAATTTAACTGAGTCGGTTGCCGTGGGAGTATTGCTTAAAGAAAATGAAGTATTTGAACCATTTATGGAACCACTTGGTATTTGTTGAACAGGTGTTCCAGATGATAACGCAAGAGTTCCAGATGACGATGGAAGCGTATATGTCTTACTATGATCTGAAGACTTTAAAAAATCCGCATCGACCGTTCTGCCTGTAGAGGCAAAAGAAAAAGTTGCCCAACTTAGAATTATAAGAATTAAAAATCTATTCATAAATCCACCATTGGGCAACATCAAAATTATCTCCTGTAACTCTCAACCCATAATGACTGTGCGAAATCACAATGTAAACCTAAAGTGCTATCTTTTGCACCAATCCAATCACCATTAAGCGACAAACCGCTTCCGACAAGATTTGCTTGATCTTGAAGTTTTACAGTGTTTGTATCGCTTGTCCCATATATTTCTAAAAATTGTCCGTCTGCTGCGCAAGCCGTAACTGAAGGTGTTGCTGTAATAATTACTGCTCCTGCGTTACCCACAACCCAAACGTCATTATCAAACGAAACGCTTGTAAGGGATATGCCCGATCCTGCCGTGACTGATTCTGGAGAAGCTGATCCACCATTGAGTGAAGGTGATACGCTAGGAACTGGTGACCATTGAAGGCCTGAAGCTTGTCCGGAAGCTGCTGTAAGAACATATCCGTTTGCGCCAACTCCCAATGCTGTATAAGATGCCGAACCAGTAGCGACAAGAATTTCACCTTTAACTGCATAATCAGAAACCTTTACTTGGGCATCATTTGTAACTGCGCTTAGACCAACATCACTTTTTGTAACCGTGACATCGGATGTAAGAGCATGACCGTTAACCTGTCTTGTATCTGGAACTGCCGTGAATCCCAAAGCTGGTTGTTTAGAATTGAATGTGCTCCAATCTGCTGCACTAAGAGCACCAGCAGCGCTTGAGCTTGCAATCCCTAATGAAAGCTGTTGACCTATAAGAGATAAGCCATTAGCTGTTCCAAGAGTTACATCTCCAGTATTAGTTCCACTCAGTGCGCTTCCCGCGATTGCCCCTGTTGGAATATTTGAAAATGTGTTATCAGCACCGCTCATTGTTTTGTTTTTGAGCACATCGCTTGTTTCTTTGCCAACTAAAGTATCAGTGGCCAGAGGAACAGTTAACGTGTAGGCACCGTTCGTGATAAACTTACCGTTGAGATACCTGTCCGCAGATGCGTGTACTGGCAACATTGCCAACATAAAAATAGTCACTAAAATAACATACATAAATTTCATACTAATTCCTCCTTGATATTTCAAACCAACTTATTCCATTCCAGGAATAAATTATGGCTTGATTATTATTTAATAAAACAGAACCGTTTTGTGAAGTTCCAGAACCGTCATCTATTGTAATTGTGTCCACTAAATCTGTCCCGCATAAAATCAACTCTTGTCCAACAACCGTTCCTGCCGATATGGACACATTTATATTTCCACCGTTTGATTTTAGATATCTTATTTGCCTTTGATCTGCGCTGGGAGTTATTAAACCTGACATTACTACAGGTGCAGAAGGAGATCCATATTGTGTAAGGCCACCAGCAACACCAGGTGCGGAAATCTGTATTTCCGTAGCGGTTTCAATTATATTTATTCCAGATGCAGCTTTTATGCTTTTAAATTGTGCTACTCCAGAAACTAGACTTTCAAAAACTCCATGTCCTGTTCCTAAATTTAAAAATGAATTTACAGAGCTTGGAGGTGTTGCAACTGTATATGGATTATAAAGATAAAAAACATAAATTGATTGTCCCAATTGTGGAATAGATCCGGGTTCAAATTTGATTGAATCTCCTGCTATATTTTGAATCAAACTCCACTCGGTAGCTTCTACCATTACGCCGTCGATAAAAACCAATGTTGAATCTTGATCTGCTGGAAGTCCTACAAGGTTGAAAGTGTCGTTAATTCCATTAATAGTACCTGTAGGAGTTTCTTGTTTCCCAGAAATTGGATTTATGCTTGATAATGCTTTTACAACATACCAAGTGTAAGGCCTTTGCCCTAATGCCGGAGCAGTAGTAAACGTAACTGTCTGGCCAACCATTGTGTAATCTGTTGATAGCTCACTGTCTATTCCATCTTGAAAAATTAAAACGCTTTGGTTATCAACTGGAACTAATGAAACAGTGAAAACTTTATTTGATCCATCAACTGTTCCTATTAGTGCTTCTTGTTTTATTTTTGGATATTTAACCGTATCTGGTGTTCCAAGTTCTCTTATAGATAAATCAAGAGTACATTGTGTTCCAAGTGTTTCCAATGCCGGAACCTGTATGCCTGAAAGTATTATATCTTGAGGATTTTTTGCCGGATACGATGGAGCAGGACTTGCCGTTCCTGGGATTATAAGGAGGTCATAATCATCATGTAAGTTTAAATTTATTGTGGTAATTGGATCTGAAGGCTTTGGAACTGGAGTGTCTCCAGTTTGTTTGTATCTCAAAACTAAAAGATCCCATCTTGGATTCGTATTATCTGATGTTGGAATTGTAAAATTTGCAGGGCCGTTTTCTATGGCCGTAAACATCCCATGATAATCATAAGCAATACCATTTCCAACTGTTCCACCTAAAGATGATCCACTTAACGTTATTGGAAATGGATTTGGATATGTGGTTGTAGAAAGAACGCCTTCTCCGAAAAAAGAAAGAGCGTATTCTCCTAAAATAGTAGACATGCCTTGAAGCGTGTAATCAAGGTCGTATTTATCAACCAGCTTTCTGGATAATTCTAACCAATTTCGTTGAAGCATTAATTCCTCACATTAGAATTCTAAGTATTAAATCTCAAATTAACAACACTTAAATTGGAGGCCTAACCATATTATTTCTGACAATATGAGTGCTTCTAGCTGGTTCAAGTGATGTCAATTGTTTATCTAAAATGGCCAATGTTTGAGCATCTGCAACACCGTAAATCCAAACTTCGTAAGTATATGCGGTTTTTTCTATTTCATGCATCTGATCTTCAGTTATACCCGCCGCAACATAATCTCTACTGCAACTTAATGGTGTTATTCCAATACCTCTTCCCGATCCAAGAAGAGGATCTATAAAAGCTAAAAACGTATCTAGGCCCAATTGTGAATAATCAAGAACCCAAGATCCAAATGTTACCCCGTTAAATTGTCCGATATATGGAAAGATATCAAATTCTAATCCAACCGCATCAAGTATTCCGTGAATGACATTGGATATGGCAGGAAGACTTATCCCTCCTATGGCCCTCCACTTAGATAAAAGATTCTGCTGCCTTTGATTATATGTTAAAGATGAATCCTGAACTGATGCAAATAACTCTTTTTCCCATTTTGCAAGGCCATCTGGAGTTACGGTTGATATAAATTTATCTCTATAAATATTTTGCAAACTCAAACATATATCAGAGAAAATTTTAGCGTGTGCCCTAAGCTCTGATGATGAATAACTTCTTTTTTCATAGTCTGAATTATCTGCTCTGTCGGTTGAATATAATCCATCAGGTAATTCTGCAAAAATTAAATCAAGAAATTCTTCGGTATTTAAAAACTTTGGACTTGTCATTATAAACCCAATACCACGGTCAGTGTTCCTGGTGCTGCCAATTGACTCTCTGTTAATGCCTTATTCCAATTCGGTGAATCTAATTTTTGACATTGCCTATCTGCCAAAATTGGAATCTTTCCCTCATATGTTCCAGAAATAGGATCTCTAACGGAACTTAACCATACATCCAAACCTTCCTCTATGTCTCCTGCTGTAACAAAACCATTTGTAAAACCAGGAACATCTCTACCACCTACTGGAAGCTTGTAAAGAACTCTTGAAATTTCTCTTTCAATTAATTGTTGAACTGTAAGATTTAATGGATTGTTTACAGGATCAGAAGGAACACTTGTTAGTAATAATCCTTGGGCCAGAACCACATTAACGGCAATATCGACATTTACCTCAGTTGGTGCAAATACCCCAGGGCAATCAGTAAGAGGAACATGTTGATTATAATATTGCTGAACAATATTTAATATAGTTGGACTTGGAATCCTAATTATTGGTTCACCGTTTGTTATTGCTGTGTCTATATCCGTTGTGCCTGTTGTAATATAAACATCAACCGTTCCAAGGCCTCTTCCAAATCTTCTTATTAGTGCTGACCTTACCGATGGATTTGCTTCAAATGCAAATCTAGGATAATCAATTTCATTTCCACCCGATGGAGGGTTTTGTTTTTTTGAAAGTATTCTTGCCCTATATGAATCATCTGATTCAATGTCAGATCCATCTGTAATATCCTTTTTTATATCAGCAATGGTTGTTACGTTTGCCGGAGGTGAAACAATTGTCAAAACATCAGGAGATGCTACGTTTCCAATCTGTCCAGCAACATCGCATAAAACTTCTACATCTAAAAATCCACCTGATATTGTTCCACCAGTAGTGTTTGTGTACATAATATTCGTTGCTGTATATAAGAATGTAAGACTTCCAACTCCAATGGCTATTCCATTGGTTCCATATATTCTAACCTGAACACCTATCGATTGTGTTGCTGGTTGTTTGTTTATTCCTAGATCAGATCCCGCAAGTGCCAAAGATTCAGGCCTCATAGAGGAGACAAAACTATCTTTATCAACCTTGTCTTGATCTCCATATAAACCTGAAACTATTCCAGAAAAAGTTTTTCCTCTAATAACAAAATCAGAATTCTGATCATTGGTATTTATGGAAGGTTTTATCGATTTTAATATTTTCTGGTATTGATCATTAATTTGAGAAGGTGTTGGAAACATGTTATACACTCACAAAGTTTAAATTATTAGATAACTGATTTTCCGATTCCACAACGCTTATATTATTATTTGTCCCGGTGGGAGTTGTTTCTATATTTGTTATCGAAACAGATTTTGCTTTTCCCGTCTGAACAACTTGTCGATTAATCGCATCTCTCGCGTATGCTGCAAAGTTTTGATCTATGGATGAATTTCTTTTTAAACCTTCCATTGTATAAATCAGAGATCCTTGGCCAATGCTTCCATAAAGATATTTTCCCATAGGAATAAGGAGGGCATAATAACTTGCCTCAAGAACCCTATCGCTACCTAGTGGAGATCCGTTTTTAAAAACGTAATCTTTTTTAACAGGATCAATTTGCAAATTTTGCGACATTATTGAATCCTTTGAGTTAGCGTGGCCGCCTCAGTCACCGTTGATCCATAAACAGGATTTACAACATTCCATGTAAGGCCTCCTGCTAAAACTTCAATATCTCCATGTTGCAAATCAATTTCAGCATTTAATTGAACATATTCCACTACGGCCTTACCTATTGCATCCGAAAATTTTTGAAGCCATACAGGATCAGATGAAGTTCCGAACATGTTTTCAAGTTCGGTCTTTATCTTTGCACTCAATCCTGCATTAGTCATGGCCATGTTACTTCTCCACAAAACACTTATCTGAAATAATTTTATCATCCTCAACCGGACTTGTCTTTAAAAGTTGAAATTGTGTTGCTGTAAATGGTGGAGCAGATAGATATCCAGGAACGCTGCTTATATGCTGATGATCTATAATTAGCTGCAATAAATCACTAAATAGTTTTTTTACAATATCACCCAACATCATGGGATTTGCAGAGGTCTTTGATCCAAATTGCATTTTTGACTGTGATAAATAAATAACGTGTCCGTATGCGTCATATAACATTGACTCTCCATCTTCGCATGTAGGCTTTGATTTATCAAAGTGTCCTACCATGTTGAGATGGGTTGGATCACCATTGACGGGAACGATAAGGCATTCTGTTTCCGGCATGGCCCTAGAAGATAATCCAAAAGGTTGAATGCTTCTTGTGTTTTTTATGGGTGATTCCGTAGGAACTCTTTTTATAGTCGATCTTAAATTATCTTGATTAGAAACATCTATACCCATCAATATGGATGAAATTGCATATTTTATTTCTCTCCTTATAAATTCTTTTGTCTCATTTTCTGTCATGCTATATTCCCAAAAGTTCCACCGCCAAAATTTTCAGCGGTTCTTTGTAATACATCCGCGTATGCGCATATTGTTCCAAGTCTACAAAGTTTTAATCTAGTAATCATTCCATGATCCATAGTTAAATCATAGGTGCAAGCATAAACGTACATATCTTCAAATAAGTCATCATCATCAATTTGAACATTATAAATCTGATCTATGTTGTAGACATCTCCAAACTCATTAAGATGTCCTTCCACTACGGCTTCGACATCTAAAATTTTCATGTTATCCCTAGCAATATATCTAAGTGATAATTCATCTCCGATTTTTCTAGGAATTGCGCTTTGATTACCAACTCCGGTTACGGTGTTAACCATATCTTGACCTTGGCCATACGAAAAATGATTATAGACAGATCTTCCAATTAGCGATGACAAAAATGGTTTTATGTCTTTATCGTCATTATTTTTAGTGTATGTCCCAGCATAAACCTGATCCATGGTCTGAAGCTGAGTAACAATCTGCCTTATGGCCTGATTAATATTTCTCCTGACTCTTGCCTCAAGAAGATTATTATTTATTCCATCTGAAAGTAATCTTAGAGATCCTTTTTTTATCTGAGTAAAATTAGGCTTACCAATAGTTATCCTTCCGTCAGGTAGAGTCCATACAAGACAGTTTGTAAATTCCATATATCTCTGAAGGGCATTTATTTTTGACTCTCCAGGATTGGTTTGAAAAAGAAATTGTCCATTGGGTGTTTGTGATGGAACTACTCCTTCAGGTATCCTTGTATTTTTTATAAGAGTTCCCAATATCATTAACATGTCTGCTTTTTCCACATTGATAATATTGTTTTTGTCATCCACTGAAGCATTATCTACCAATTGACCTAACGTATCCCTTCCGGTTAAAACATATTCCACATTGTTTGGCATGATATGTGTATCAGTCTCGTCAATAAATCCTGTTCCTATAGGGGCCTTAATCCCTTTGGAATTTGTAGCATATAGGGAAACAGTATCTCCTGATCTAATTGATGTCCTTAAAGATTTTTCTACACCTGGAGCGGTGAATCTAAAGGCACTTGCTGGGACTAAAATATTTCTATCAAATGTGTATGAATTGAATGTTGATATATTAGGAGGAACCACACTAGAAGGGTTCGCACTTTTGAAATCCATTTTTATTGGAGAAATAATCATTTATCACCTATGCCGCTGGAACAATTATTTCCGTTCCTCTTGGTATATAATTAATCGATCCTATATATGGATTCAACGACTCAATATCATTCTGTCTATCTGGATTAAGTCCGTTTTTCTGAGCAATAACCCTTAAACTCATAGGACTTGGAACGACGTAAATTTTAACATTTGATTGGGCCAAGGCTATGCAACTCTCCACTACTTCCTGAATTGATATAGCAAGAGTTCGATAATTTAAAACCACATCGTATCCCGAGTTTCCAAAGTTGGTGTTTACTTCAACTATTGCGTCGGAAATAAGTTTTCTGACTTGGTTAGCTGCAAACACCGCTTGCTGAGTAGTGACTTGATTTGAGTTTATAAAATTCTGTATTTGACTTGTAATCAAGCTTTGAGTGGCAGGATCAAATCCAACTTGATAAACAGGAGGAAGTTGAGCATTCTGACTCACACCATTCGATACTGTTCCTGAGTTTAAATTTGCAACATTTCCGTTTCCTGTGCTTGCCGTTTGGGAAAGAATATTCTGGGCAGTAGCATTTGATGAAAACGTAGACGCAAGCTGTCCTAGTAGTCTTGTTATAGAACTGGTGATGCTTTCCAATCTAAGCTTCATTGCATTTATCATTGATTTTGGAAGAAGCAATAATGCCCCAACTTGAAAAATAGTTCCACCAATAAATGATTGAACATTAGTAAGAGTTTGAAGTGCCGATCTTAATGTTGAATCTTGACTTGGTAAATAATTTCTTCTGCTGATCTCTCCAGTATTGTCTTCAATGAATGTAACCTTTAAAGTGACAGCATTGAATTCATCATATCTATGAACAATTTCTGAATCTAAATATCTTGCTGGAATTGATCCTCTAATCCCTGAATATGTAGGATGTAGGAGAGTTCCTGGCCCTTTATCATTTACAACTACTCTGATGAACTCTTGATATTTAAACTGATAATCTTGGCCCCAAAATTTTATATTAAAACTAAATTTTTCGCCCTTGCGCCCAAGGTCTTTAGTTCTCTGGCCATCAATATAAGGGTATTCATAAATTGCAATTCTTCTTCCTGTTGAATCAGATATCTGATCGATAGCAGTTTTTTGTTTTGGGTTTTCACCCTTAGATTGTTCAACAAAAAATACTAATTGCTGTCCAACACTGTTGGTATATATGCCCTTGCTGATATTCCATTGTCCATTAGAAGGTGCTCCATATGGATTGGAAAAAGCAGAAATATCAGAAAAAACATCTGTAAAAGGCATATTTTAACTCCTTTTTCCACTAAGATCAGATGGAGTAGTATAAATAGTTTTTTTGTCTTTATTCACTTCTTGATGTCCCCTAACCATTCCTTTTAATATTGCTTCTTCTATTTTATTCGGTTCCATAGAAGAATTATCCTGTTTTTTAATGGAAGGATTTTCAGACGTATTTGGTCTTGAATATCTTGCCTCCCACATGGCCCCCATTGCTTCTTCGGTTTTTGTTCTTGGCCTATTTTTTTCATAATCCGCTATTGCGACAGTGGCCCCTACTCCTGCCAATATTGTTCCTGCCACTGCCGCCGTTGCAGCAACTCCGGCCCCGGACGCTACCGATGATATTGCATTTCCAATTCCAGATCCTTCGGCAGCATTTCCTATTTCTTGGGCATTGACCACAAATACAGGAGTCACACCAACCTGTTTTAGTGCTGATCCTATACCAACATCTTTGGCCAGTGCTGCTTTTTCACCCATTCCACCGCCAATTCCCTTAAAAAGCCTTCCTAAACTTCCACCAACTATAGCACCAACACCTGTTGTTATGGCCGTAGCAGCAGCAACAGTTCCTATGTTATCTGAAAGATTTTTACCTACATCTTTTAAATCTTCTCCTAATTTTCCAAAATCTCCCTTAATTACATCGTTCCCCATCTTGGAGAGTGATCCACCAATCTCACGTCCTGCCTCCATTACCTTCTGTCTGAACTGATCAAAAGCAGATGCCATGTTATTAGTGGCCATCTTAAACTGCGATGTTGTTTCATCAGCACCAGATGTCACCTTTTTAAAATCTGCCATGTTATCTTTCATGGCATCGATCCATCTGGCCAGATCCGCTTGAGGTATTCCCAAAGTCTGAGCTTGAACAAACTCTGTATATTTTCCAAGACCTTTTTTACTTATTTTTGAAAACTCATTAACATTTAATTTACCACTTGGACTGAATACTTCTGCTCCAAGAATAGAATTTAAAAGCTTTGTTTGATCAGGCTTATTCGCTGCTGTCTCTAAAATTGTTTTCAAAACATCTTGTCCGCCCGCTCCGGCCCTTGTAGCAGAAGCAGCAAGTCCACCCATCTTTCTAGTATCAAGTCCCATTCTTTTTTGTGCTTCTGGACTTATTTCTCTTGTTATTGATTCAATAGCTGTTGCAGCTTCTCCAGCAGTTTTAAATGCACCTTGAATACGAGTTCCTTGTAAGGCATCTAATGTCTGTTTGAAACTTTGTGCAGTTATCTTTTCACCTTGATTTTTTAATATCTCAACCACTGCATCGGCAAGGCCTCCGGTTTCTTCTCCGGTTGTTGCCTTTATTTGGGCCAGCATCTCACCTATTGCCGTCAACTCTTCAGGTTTTTTAACTCCACCTCTGGCCGCTGCAACTTCAACTCCTGGAATGATATCTTCTATTTTTTGCCCTGCTCCAGCAGCCTTTCTTCCAAGCCCTGTTTTAAATTTTTCCATTTGCCTGGTAGTAAGTCCTAACCTGGTATTCAATCGGTCGAACGCTCTTTCCATGTCAAAAACTTGTAAAACGCCTTCATGAATACCTTTGGCGAATTTTGCACCTTCAAGAACAGCGGCAAAATCAAACGCTGTTTTTAAATTTTTAATTATTCCATACGATAGATTTCTAAATGCAGTCCCAATCTTAGTTGCACCTTTTTCTGAAGTTTCAACCAATTTATTGACTGCCTGAACCGATTCTTTACCTAACGATTTTTCTATGTCAGAAGAAAGCTCTTTAGCACCTTTTGACATATCCTGCATCGCCGTCAAAGAACTTTTTAAATCTAAATTTAATTTAAGTGTTTCATCGGCCACGGTCTATCTCTCCTGTGCTTTGGCATTTCTAATTTCCTTTTCTTCTTCTGCCTCTGCAATTCTGACTGCCGCGAACCAGACTAATTGGCCTTGTGTGAGCTTGTAGTTTCCTGTCTCTGGATCAAATCCGCATAAGCGGTACAAATCGCCTTGAGCTGAGGCAAAGAACAATCTTTCGATGACATTATGTTTTTTTTTAAGGCATCAACCAATGCTCTAAATTGTTCATTCGATATTGTCTCAACTGATGGATTCACACTTTCAACAACCGTTATATATTCATTGTAAAGATAATTTATCTCATCGACAGTCAGCATTTTTAGAAGCTTTTCGCTCAAAAAAGGAATTTTGTCTTTTCCCGTAGTTGATGCCAACACCAACACTGAACGCTGTTTAAAGACATCAACATCTGTCTGATCACCCTGTTCTGCCATTGCTTTTTTTAAAGTATCTCTTCTAATAAGGTTCATTTCATCTATGGAAAGAACGCGAACCGGAATCGTCAACTCACGCATCTTAATTTCGTGAATCTCTTTAACTCCGGCCCTCATCTTAGCAAGAAGATCTTCAACTGTTATCATTTTTTATCCTGCAATTGATGGAAGTGATGTACTAAACAAAGATGAATTTCCAACTTGATCGATGATATCCATCGCTACGAAGTTCCATCCTTTTTCACCTTCAGTTCCAACACTAGGAGCATTTTGATCTGCATCCACAAAATCTAATCCAGTAAGAGTGTATCGATCTCCACCATGTTCAAACGTCAGAGCAACATCACTGTTTATGTAATCAATATTTTCAAGCTTTGGAGTTCCAAGTCCACTTTGAACAGCTATTCCAACATGGGCATTGATTTCCCTGTTTCCCTTAACGGTACCCTTGTTTCTGCGATTTCTTGTCATTGTAGGAACAACCTTAGTTCCATCTGCAACTCTCAATGTGATATTTTTAATGTCGAGAATTTCAACTCCGTTTACCGAAATGAATGCGCGATCAATATATAAAACCATAATTCCTCCTTATACGCTAAAGGCAAGGAAGCTTTGAAGATCAGCCACCGCCTGAATATTACCCGCTATTACTGTCAATCCTGGAAGAACTTCAACCGGAATTTTAAAATCAAATCTTCCACGACTTGTTTGGGAAGGTTCAACAATAAACAATGGAGCAAGTTCTTTTACGTTTTCAAAGCATCCAAGATCTTCAAAGAGTTTTGCATTTCTCAAAACTTCATCTTTGAATTTCCTTGCTATCTGTCGTGATGCCTTTGTTCCACCTGGATTGTTATTAAATGGAGGATTTTGAGAAACGCTATAAATAACTTCTCTAAAATCATATAGAGCAACAAGCTCTTGCCAATCAAAATATGCCGTGACCGGAACATTGCCAGGAAGAGTTGTGTATGTCGTTCGTGTTCGGATCAATCCAACTGTATTTCCTGGTTGAATATACAACGGTGATAATCCTGCCGCTAATGCACTTTCACTCTCACCATTAGGATCAATTTCAATCCAATCGGATTGTTTTCTTGGAGGTATAAGGCCACCAACTGTAACACTTTGGAGCGGGTTATATGGGAAGGCAGATGCCATTACGGCAGCAGCATGGGCAGATGCAATTATTTCTGATGCCTGAGAAACTACGTTTTGACATGCAACTGCTTCAGCAACATGAGTTCCTGTTGCGTTTGCACTCATAGTGATTGAATTCGCTGTAACTTCTTCAACTACTGTTGATGTTGGAACTCCAATTGCCGTTATTACTGCACCAATATTTACACCAACTGTGCTTGGCATATTTATAATTTTGTTGCTGCCTGTTGCAACGTCACCACTTAGACCTGCTATGTTTGCAGTGTTTGTATCTGGAAGACATGCCGACAATAGGCCTCTGTCATTGGCAGCGTATGCAACTTGAGTCGCAAGTTCTTCAATCGATGCTACCTGGATGAATGATCCAAACTGACCTTGTAGATCTCTGTCAATTCCTGAAATCAAATTTTTCAGAGCTTGGAGAGTTGCCAGGTTAGTCGTATCGCTTGCAGGATAACAGCTAACCAACATATCTGATCTTAAAGTTTTAACTGCGTCTATCGCTTCGCCTAATGGCCCAAAATGCAATTCTGCATTTGGAATCAAAACAACTCTGAATGCAGGAAAATTTCTTGGACTTGCTACATCGGAATTTGCTTTTACAAAAGCTTCTGCCATCAAAGAAATCTGTGATGCTGTTCCTGCCATAGCTTCTACTTCTGCCTTACATGCAGCAGGATCTCCAACATTGACTATATTGTAAGCAGCATAATCAATTCCGTTTCCACCCGTTGCAGACCTATGTCCGAAAAGTGTTGTAATTTTTCTTCCAGTAGATGCTGGTTGAGCAGCAAATGTAATTTCCATCGGCACACTAGGTGTCAATCTATTTGCAATGCTGTTTAGATTATTTGACATATTTTCCCTCCATTAAGGATTTGTTACTTTTATCTCGTCTGGAACCTCAATGTGAATTGTTCCAGGTTCATCTCTTCCTTGATATATTCCACCAATAACTTCAAGAGGCGCAAGAGATTTTTCAAACGGATTATCTTTTGTTCTATCTTGAAACTCAAGTGCTCTATACCAAGCTCTTAAATCTATTCTATATTGCACATTTAGTATTGTCACAGGAATTAATTCATCTCCAATAAGGCCCTCAACATTTGGTGACCATGACATGGTTTTTCCATATTCATTCAATCCATCTACCTTTTCAGGCCTTTGGATAAAATAGAGTTCATCAAGCATATTCTCGACATATTTACTTGCAAAAAAGTTTTGCAGTGCGCCCTTGTATGCCACTTCAACTCTTCTTGAATCTGACCTTCTAAAGTTTGGAGGCCAGTAGGTTTGAATGCTTATGGTTCCATTTAAAAAAGCATTGTCTGATTCTTTGTTCTCGTCTTGTGCTTCAAAAATAGATATTGCGGGAAGAACCCGAGTTGACCAATCAAATCTCTGATAATCGGCCCAACGCTGATCATCTGACCCTGGTGTATATTTTCCGAATAAATCCGTAAATCCCTTTATCTTCGCCAATTGCATAAGTGTCTTGGAAACAAGATCCTCACCAGGCCCAGCTAAAAAACTGTTATCAATATTAACCTGTTTCATTTCACACCAATCTTACTTCTAATCAAACCTCTGTATTTCCCAAGTATAAAGGAATAAATCTGACTCATCCATTGTTTTCTTATAACTAAAAATTCTCTTTTTGGAATATGATTTCCACCCTTATTATGAATCGCAGCATAAATAAGATCAGTTCCCCATATCAAATTAGTACCTTCAACCTTAAAAATGTTTCTTCCACTTATCCCATCCTTATTTGATCCGCTATATCCTGGGACGGTTACAGATTTTTTCAAAAGACCTGTTTTCTGTAAAATCATCCTGAATCTATTATCAAGATTGTGTTCTCTGGCCTGTTTTTCGTGATTTAAAATTTCCTTATCAGTCATCTGAGATAGTGACTTCTTTAGTTTTTTAGCAACTGATCTTCTTATTGTCTGAGCTTGTAAACGTTTCCACCCAGGCCCTTCCTGGTCGAAGTTATCAGCTATCGCATGTCCCACTATTCCCGCGATGGCCTTCTCTTGTGGAATACGATTTATAGCTGCTTTCAATGCAGGATTTTCAAACTTCATTATGAAAATTTTAAGAGCGGTAAGATTTACCTTGAAGAAGGAACCCATTATTATAGGCCTCCCCAACCTCGCTTACGAATATAACTTTTTGAAGGATCGTTTATTTCATTTCCAGCATATGAAGATGGATCTCTAACGCTTGTATCTGTATTGATTATAGTGCCCCGATATCCATCATCTGCCTCTCTATTACTAAGAGCGAGCAATAAATCATCCAATGGAGGTGAAACTTTAAATCTATCAATCTTATCATTTTGTCCGATCTGATCCCTTCCAAGAAGTCTCATGATATTTTCTTCATAATGCTTTTTAGAAGTTTCCATATAATCTTCAGCATTAATATGTGTTCCACGTCCAAAATCTGTTTCAAGAATTTTTATAACCGCCTTGAGATCAACCACGACTCTAATAGCACGTTTAGTGTGATCTGGAAGGCGGTTATAATCACCATATTTTTTCGATTGGAATGGTATAGAATATCTGGAGCGAAGATCTTGTTCGACCTCCGTTTCTGCATCAACTATTAACTGGCCTAGAAGATCATTAGGAAGTTCACCCTGTTCTATTACATTTGAATCTTTTTGAAACTGTACTTTATTTACAAGTCTTATTTTTACACTATTATAAGTTGTATATAAAGGTGTGAACATTATTTTCCTTTAACTATATTCTTGATGCCTTTTTTATCAGCTTCCATAGCAGTCATGTTCTCAATTTTTTCTTCTACTGCTTCTAGTTTTTCTGCATCTTCTAAAAGCATAGCTCTAACATGATCAACTTCTTTTACGCCATTGTGAAGTTTCCCAACAATACAAAGTTGATGGGCCATCTCTTTTGATACCTCAATCACTTGTCCAGGAACCCAATGGTTAACATGTTTCATTATTTTTACTTTTACTAGAATTTCTTTTTTTTCTTCTTTAGGTGCTGCCATAATCTCTCTCCGAAAAAAAAGAGGTGGATTACTCCACCTCTTGTAAAACTTAATTAGATAACCGTAGCTGTTAAAACGTCAAATGCTCTTTTAAGTCTTGGGCCGCCGTAAAATCCACCAAGAACATCTATGTATGGATTCCCCGGACGATCTTGGATATGTTCATCAACTAGGATGAATTTTCCAGGTGCAGGAGAATCAACCGAACCGTTGGCCAGAGATATTGTCATAACAACATCACCAACTTTATTCATGTCTGGAAGTTTACATTCGAAAAAGATTTTTCCATCTGGAATGAAAAAGATACCGTCACTAATTGTTATAAGTCCGGTCGTAGCATCAATTGTTTCCGACTGATACCAACCTTTATAAACTTCAACTGGAGGCATACCAGGAATCAAGAAGCTCAACATTTCGTTGATATCATGCATCTTGTATGCATCAGATGCAAATCTTGACTGGATCAAAGATTGAACTGATGGGTTGTCAAGGATAACCCTTGCCGTGTTAGGGTTCATTATCATTTTGCTAATCTTGTATTTTCTGAAAGGAGCATAACCGCCCATGATCCAATTTCTCAAATCTTGAATAGGTGTTGATGCTGGATTAGCTGTAAAAATACCGCCAACTACTGTTCCCCATGGTGCTACTGGAGCAACGTCATGGTTCGCTGGTTTTCCAAAATCAACATCTTTTCCATCGTAATTATATTTTCCTGTAAAAATTGCTTGCCAACGGAGAAGCTCCATTCTTGATTCAATCCTGTTATTGAGAACCAATGCGTTCTCGTTGAGGTGCTGTCGAATGCCTCTTTTGGATTGATCATTAAGGCCCAATTCTCTCAATCGGAGAATATCAGCTTCGTTAAAACGGATGAACTCTTTGTATGCACCAGGTGCGTACTGTTGAGTTCTGAACTGCCTACGAGGTGCTGCCTGAGGATCTGAACCTAGCGTATGTTCTTTAATTAGACCGCCTCTGGCTTCCAAAACATCAACAAAAACCGATGTTGATGGAATCTCAATCGAAGGCATATACTTTGCCCCGAGATATTCCGTTGGATCTGTTTCAATCTCACGGATGACCTCTTGTAAAACTCTTGTGTGCTCTTCTGCAAATACTCTCGACATAATATCCTCCTACTTAAAAGCTCAAAAGGTTCACGCCGTGTTCAACGGATGACTTTGCGCCAAGGTTAGTAATAGCTCCTGAATCCAAACCAATGAGAAGATCCTTAAAGAGGATACCGCCCTTGATTACGACACACTCGCTGCCATTATAGAATTCATCTGTAACAACTTTTTCCGAGAGAACACCAACTGCAACTTGAGATCCATCTGTGTTTCCACTTGCGTATGGTTTATAATGTCCGGCATCTGCACCTGTAGAAGCATAACCCATTACGGTTCCAGCTTCCAGTGTAAGCAGTGTGCTCGGTGCTGCATTAATCGTTCTTCCACCGTCAAATTTAACGAGGTCTGAACGTTTTGCAATGACTTGTTTAAAATTCGCTCTAAAGTCTGCTGAGATAAAGAGCGCATCCCTAGCTTCTTGTGACATTGTTCACTCCTTTATATAAGGCCTACGCCTTTGGTTTATCTTCTTCTTTTTCGCTGGAAACTTGTGCTTCCAACTCTTTTTTAATTTTTTCTTCTTCGCTAACATCTGCTTCAAGCTGGTGTCCTTCTTCTTTTTCAACTGTCATGAGTTCATCAACCATTCCAGCTATTCTTGCCATCTGAGTGTTTAGTTCATCAACTTGTTTTTGTAGCTCTTCATTAGACTTTTTATAGTCTTCTGATTTAACATCTCCCATCTCCATATGTTTTTCGCCATGACATCCTAATTTTTTAGCATGTTCTTCCATGGAAAGGTGATGTGCTTCCATAACTTTGTGATGCTCTTTTGCAGCATCATGTTCGCCAGCTTCAAGATGTGATTTCATCTTTGCAAGATGTTCTTTATGTATAGCAAGATGGCCTAAATGTGTTTTAATATGTTCTTCTAACCCACCTTCTTTAGGAGAAGCATGTTGTTCTCCAACTTTATCAGATGCCATCTGATGACCAAAACCATGATCTTTATTCTGTTCTTCTTCTTCTCCTGCCTCAAGTTTTTTTCCTGAAGCTCTGGCCATATCTTTTTTGATTTCTGATTTCAATCTTTTGATATCAGTTTTTTTCATTCCATTGACCATATCCATTACTGGAGTTGCATCAGAAGATCCCATCTGTCCTGCCATAATCTTTGGTTCCATTGCTTCAAATGTCGAAAGAACTGTATTGAGTGATTCTTCAGTTAGTGCTGAAAGTTTTTTTATATCAATCTTTTTAAATTCAGCAGGAGTCAGTTTTGCTGATCTAACAAGACCTGTAAGCCTTGAAGTGATTTCGCCTTGCTTTTTTGTTAGTTTTAAAGTTGCATTTGCTTCTGAAACTTTTCCAACCAATTTAGAAATAGATTCTTTGACCGAAGAAAGCTTTGCCATCTTCGATTTGTGCGCATTCAGTTTTTTCTGTGACATGATTTTATCTCCCTTATTAATTTTATTTTTAGACAGAAGCATTGCTCCAGGTGCCGCGGGAGTTATCACCGTGCTTACCTCGCTCAACGTATCTGTTGATTCATCAATACCAATACTGAGATGATATATTCTTCCATCTTTTACTTTTTTGACATTATCTTCGCCCAGGAATGTTATGTCTGCCATCGCGCAGGCCACATTCTCTCCAACACCTGGAACATTTCGTTTTTCAAATCTCAAAGCGGAAGCAAGTCTTCCACTAATTCTATTATTTGAATCATTTTCATGCTGATCGAGAATTGGAGGGAACGCGCCCGAAGGCATCTTGTCAACTCCCCCATATCCTTCAGCAAGTTTTGTTAATTTTTCATTTTGATTTTTAACGATGTTTTTGATTCTCTCTTCATCAAAAGAAATCTCACCGTCACCAGATAGAAATGTGACCTTATCACCATTAGGGCCTGAATGAACCAAAATCGCAGGCCTAACAATCTTATCATTTGAATCATCTTGATTCACCTTCTGATCAGATATCTGTCCTGTTGGTTGTGCCAGTCTTTTCAAAATTATCTCCACTTCGGATCAAGCGGTTTTATTTTTCCTCTATTCTTTGCCGGATCTCTTGAAGTCTCTTTTAATAGTTTAACATTCTCGGGCGTGTTGGCAAGAGCAATTAAATGACTCCTGCAATTGTAGTGCAGCGCAGGAGTGTTGTAACTCAAACTGTCATGACCAACATGATCTTGAGTATAAATCATTCCGTGCCTTGATCTACAAATATCAGTTCGAGATGAATCTCTTACTGAATCGAACATAAAACCTATTATTTCTGGATCGTCTTTAAAATATTTAACCTGAGTTTTTTCGAAATAGTTTGTTGTCTCGGTTCTAAATATTGTTTCAACTCTTGGTTTCGTAGCTCCCCAAACTTCTCGCATCTGTTTTTTTGCATCAGCAGGAGACATCTGGCCATCACGAATCAACGGAAGAAGCTCGTTGAATCTTTTATTTAGTTTTCTTAGATATCCTTTTAGAAGTTTTTCGGTCAACTTTCTGGATCTCTTCATCATAGCTTGCCAATATCTTTTGTTTTTAAAAATATCATCAATGCTCTTTATGTTCTTTGTAATTCCTGTAGGCCCCTTGGCCAGACGTTTTTTACCCTTCTGTGATTCCTTCTCGTCATCGCATGACTCAACTGCATTTTCTACAACACTTCGATAAAATCTTTCTGAAATATTATATAGACTGTTAATTACAGGAGGTGTATGGCCGTTAGAATCAACTATGTGATCTGCCAAACTCTCCATGACAACTTCCATATCGGAAACTACACGATGAACCACTTTGGATTTTCGTTGATACTTTCTGTCAATCTGTTTTTTTCGCCATGGTGGAATTTTGAATGGAATCATTTTTCCTCATAAAGAATAGTGTTTTTATATTTGTGATAACCATTCAAACATACCTCTATACTTCCAGCCTCTATATTAAAAGGATTTTTGAGCATAAGCTTTGATGGATAATATAATTCACCTTTATTATTCTGCAATAAGTCAGCGGGCATCATTCCTATGTTCCCATCTTTAAATTTTATCAGATATCTCATACTCTATAATTTGGTGGAAGTTTATCTTCCTGATCTTCTGGAATATTTTTTTCTACTGATGGGGCACTGGCATCATTGGGATCTGTGGAATTTTCTTCACCGAATCCCTGTATGGCCTGAGTTTTTTTCATTCCCATTTTTTCTCTGACGTGATCCAAATCAATCTGGCTATCTGGAGACATATATCCTGTTTCTGTAAGACCTCTGTAAATGTTAGTAAGCTTCTCCATTATTTCTGGATCATACTCTTCTAGAACAAACTCTCCGAATCCGTGTTTTTCCCAAACGTGTTTTGGGAAATTGTATGAAACAACTTTAGAAATAAACTGATCAAGTAGCTCTTGCTTGTATGTTTTTAATTTACCATCTATAAGACTATTAAATATTTTGTGGTGCTCTTGTCCTAACGCGTATGATCCGACTCCATCTCCCGAACTCATGGCCAGAGGTGGAATCAAAAGTGACCTCATTTCTGCACCATTAAAATAATCAATGGCCTCTTTAAAAATATTCATGTCACCTTGGACTTGAACAGCTTCTATATCGTATGTCTCACCTTTTCTTCCAGGGAAAACTATGAATGAAGAGTTATGAATAGTCTTCATAGTTTCTGCCATTGCAACATCGGCACGTCCTAAACCTTCTTCGGTTCTACCGTCTCCATTCTGCATTGTTCGAACTGTATCGTTAGGAGCAGCATAGCCTACAATTAGAGGTGTTCCTTTTCTATCCGCTGCCACAACCCACATTTTTAGGAATGCATCTTTTAACACCCAATTTTTATAAGCACGACGTAAAATACTATTATGAGTTGGTATCAATGATTTTCCTGCTAAAAACAAATGGCTAGGAGAATTGACTTCAATACAAACAGTTTCTCCCTTAGGCCTTTTTTCTATATTTCTAATATAATGATATGCCTTGTGATTTTTATCATTTATCAAAAGTCTTTCTGCCTTCCTCTTTAATTTAAAAGCTTTTAATTTGTATGGAGTAAATCGAACAGTCCAAGTATCTTTTAATCTTCTATCTCCCCAATATCTCTTTTTTTCTTTCACTGTGCAATAATTTCCCAATGATCTTATTAAAAAAGAAACTCCATCAACTAAATTTTTATTTGTGTTTACAAATTCTGCATTTCCACCTTTTCCCACATATCCATCTTTCCATTTGTAACCACTAGGGGTTATATATCCATCTGAATCCATTAAACCTTGAAGTAATTCTGTTCTTTGATCTTCTGATGCCAGAAGATATTCTTCTGGAATATGCTTATTATTTATAAGACCTAAAATTCTTAATTGTTTTTGATAATTTGACAATATACCAAAATATCTACCCTTGTTATCCTTGGAACCGTTCTGTCTAGTTTCCGTTGTTTCATACCCACTATTATTTAACTCTTTTTTTAATTCTTCAACATCATCCATATGTGTGGATATTCTAGCTCCTGAACTGTTTCCATCTCCTAACCATTGGCCTAAAAGATATGGAGGTATTAATAATCCTCTTTTTGGAAGTTTTAAATTATCAGACAACTTTATAGCTAGAACTTCATTAACCTTTTTATCTAAAGATATCATATGATTATATATTTCTTTAGTAGTTAAAAGTTTTCCTTTGCGTTTTTTTTGTCTTTCATAACTTGTTTTTGTTACCGGCCATTGGTGATTTTCATCTGCATCAATATAACTTCCATCAGAAAAATGAACTCTATAAATATCTCTGTTTTTCCATATTTCAGATTTTCCGGTTATTTGACATAATTTTCCATTATCATCAAAAACATAATCATTTATGGTTAAATTTCCCATTGTTGACCAACCATTTAATGTCAACATTGGAGTATCAAGAGACAAAGCACGGCCATAAGCATTACCAAACTTGCCAGTAGAACTAGATCGCAAGTGTATAACTTTGTCTTTAGGTATTTTGACCGTGAGGTATGTGAGGTCGGCAGCGATACGCACAGGATAAGGATAATCACCAATAGAAGCAAAAAGATCTGGTCGAAATCCGTCAAGATCACCGTTGGAGATTCCGTACATATAAGAGTTGAAAAAGGTATTGTGAAAACGTTGATATTGATAAACTCCATCAGGTAATACCTCTCCATGTCTATTAACTGCAAAAACAACAGTCAGTGGTGGATAAGTTACAAGTTTTTGAGGAACGAATGCAGGAGCACCGTCAAAATTACTTTTATATGTCCAAACTTGTTCAGTCACAGAAAACCCAGACCATTCCGCCGAAAGCATCTCATCTAAATTTTCGTGCCAAGATCCTTCCATCTGCATTAATGCCCTTCGGACGAATTTTTGAACTTCAGGAACCTCATGCTTATAATCACCAAACCTGGCAATCATAGCGAGATTTAAAAAATCAATTCCCGCTCCAATTGTCTCATCTGTATCTAGCATCCGTTTATAAGTTTCGACCGAAACCGTGGATGGGTTAGCTATAAATCTAGATAGTGATCCATATAGTTGAGGAACTGTGGTTCCCTCTTGAACTTGTTCGGTTTGAAGCCTTGTAAGCTCATCGTATCTATTTCTAAGTTCTTCTTTTATGTTAGGAGGAACGTCATCGATCCAATCCAATAGAGATCCACTTCCTTTTATAGCACCCATCACCATTCCTTAATAAAGATCATTCCAAGCTGTCCCGTTATAGCCTTGATGCTTAGAAGTTGTTGTATTGTAAATTAACATCCCAACCGCTGAATCTGTAGCAATCGCATCACGCTGAGTTGATGTTAATGCTGGAGGAAAAAATGCTGCACTAACTGACAGTGTTGTTACCACTCCGATGCTAGATGAAACAAACTGACTTGCGAATGGTGCTGGTGTTCTTGAAACAGGATCTATTGAAACTAACCCAAAAACAGGAACCACTGATCCAGATGCAAGAGTATATGTTCCAACATCTTCAAGTCCTGTAACTGAAGAATAGCTAGGAGTTGCATAATAACTTGGATTCAAATTTGTAACTCCAGAAGAATCAGGAAGAACTACTCCCAACATCGGAACTCGTTTTGATCCATCTTGAACGAATGAAAAACCGTAATGGTTAATTGATGGACTTTTCTTTGCGGAGTCAACCGATATGGTTGCAAACGCGAAAGTGGAAAACAAAAAAACTAACAGCACTAAAAATTTCATCTTACAACTCCTTATGGTAAGTTTAAACTTATTGGTTTGGATGGGAAATCCCGCTCCATAATGTCTATTTCTTCATATAAATAATATGATTCCTTCTTTCCACTTTGTCTAGTTATCTCTGCTCTAACTGTTAACGCCTGGCCAGACAAAAATGTCTTCGTTCCCATCTCCGGTGACGTGTTGGGAACAGCAGGAATATCTCCGGCAATATTGACGTTAAATTCTGATGCAGGATAAGATCCAATAACAACTCCAGCGTATCCTATCAAATCAATACTTCCATCTTGAAGAGGATAAAAGAATTTTACCGTGTCAACTGAGGTTACTAGGACTGGTGCCCTGGAGAGTTCGGCATCATAAGCAACATCCTTCATGATCTGATGTTTCAATACTACATCATCACCCTTAATTATACTTTGAACCCTTGCTGATTGTACTGTCATTGTATTCTCCTAGTAACTCAATGTTGCAAGACCTATTTGCTTCTTAGCTCCACCCGCTGTACTTAAGGCTGAATAGTACATAAAGATTGTATGGTTGTTATCATCAACAACGGTTGGTGTGTATGTCCTTGCATTACGATATGAAGGTGCTCCGGTGATTGTGAATATAGGATTAGATGCCCATTTCGTAAAATTTAAACTATCTAGCGATGTTGCATATCCAATCCCTTCATTCGCTCCGTTAATACCTCCCGAATACCATGCGTGAACTCCAGAAGCATCTTTTAACAACCCGACGTATGTTGCATATTTTTGATCCCACCCGCTCCCACTGTATGGAATAACCGGAGCAGAACCGTAAACATGCCAAAATTTTCCATCAATGGAATAAGCAGCGGCGGTTGCCTCTTGGGTTCCCGTACTTACATCGTAATACATTGCATAGGTGTAATCGAATGGATATGTACCTATGTTTTTTGCAAAAGGCTGAAAAAATATTTTTGATGGCCCATTGCTTGCACCATTCCATTGGCCTCCAACACATGTTATAAGCTGAGCAGATGGATCTTGGGTAATTGTTTGATCATTCACCCAAGTCAAACCGTCTGCTGATTCAGCATATCCAAATCCAGAAATACAAGTTCCCGAACCTGATTTCCAATAATAAATTTTGTATCTAATATCCGAAACGGTGCAAGACGGTGATCCGAAACAACCAGAATCATAAACAACCTGATTGTGATAACCATCCGAAGAAATTCCAGAAATAGCAATAGGAGTTGTCCATGTGTAGCCATCTACCGATGTTGAATTATATTCTGCTGTTCCGCCATTTCCAAACCACATTTTAAACTTAGGCCCACCAGGAGTTCCGAAAGAAAATTGATCGTATATAACTGAAGGATAATAAGCATTGTACGAACTAGTTGCTATGACTATTCCTTGATCTACAAAGTTTGTATAGTTAGATCTGGCCTGAGGTAAAGATGTTAGGGCATAAATTTGGTTTGAACCATTAATTGCCAGAGTTGAATTATCAACATTGACATTCATTACATATCCGTTAAGTGATAATCCTTGGCCTACATTAGGAATAGCAGGCCCACCAAATTGAACCCATTGAGATAGATCATTTGAATATGTATAACTTTGTCCAGAATGATCAGAGTTTGAATTTTCAGTAGAAAATACTGCCCAATTATTTTGTGGTGATAAAAATGTATAAGTGTATGAACCAGAAGCACCGCCGTTAACGATTGCTATTTTGTCACCTTGTCCAATAATTGAACCTCCAAGAGGTGCATCTTTATCCTGCAATTCAACTCCAAAGCTATCGCCGGATGCTACAGGTCTACCGTATAGATCTTTCCAGGAACCTCCATGTAGTTGAACCGCTGCTCCTTGATAAAAAGGTGCCCAATCTCCAGTTGGAGATGCGCATTGTATGATAAACACCACACTATGATAATCTCCAAGTGGTGGAGCACAGAGGCTATCATCTGCTAAATCCGGGTCACTTATGGGATTTTGCCAAATAAGTCCAGTCAGAAGTGAATCTAGTTGTGTTTTAGTTACAACATCATTTGGAGATGCTCCAGGGCCTACATTTGAAATTAAATTTCCACCCATACTAATAGCACCGGACATGACTCCACCGGACGTATTAAGCTTTGAATTTAACTCCGACTGAAGATCGGCCTGAGCAGATAAGGTTCCGCTTATCACTCCCCATGAAGGTGGAAGTATTGGAGATACATTTCCATTTCCATCTGTAGAATAAAGAACTGATGCAGGATAAAGTTTATTATCAGCACCCTGAAGATACATCTTTCCTGTATTAGGTGGAACAATGATTGTGTCATCAACGGGATTGTTTGAGTTTATAATTTTAAGATTACCAGATCCGTCTGTTGAATAAGCAACGGTCAAAGGCATTAGGTTCCCACCATTGTCTTTGAAATATGCACTTCCCGATTGACTTGCAACAATGATGTTATCTGAAGCGATAGCGGAAAATGCTATGAGAAATAGAATTAGGTATTTCATTTATTGATCTCCTTCATGTATTTATCTTTAGCACTTTGGATTCCCATCACCGGATCAGGTTTACCAGTGAATATTTTTTTCACTTCAGATTTAAGTCTGGCCGGATCTGTAGCATGAACATCTACGGTTGGATTGTCTGAAGCTGGTTTATCTTTGTGTGAATCTATGTCAATATGGATTCCGCCGGATTGTTCGCCTTCTAGGTGATAACCGTCAATGTCTGAAAATTCTCCATGAACTTTTCCTTCTGACACTCTTATATTTTTAAAACAAGAATCATTTTCTAATGATTTTCCAAGCCTATCAGCATCCTGAGTAGAGCATGTCACTACAAATCGTTTACCATTTACGCCCGTTGCAGCTCCTGATATATGGGATTCTTGAATATGATTTTTTAATTTCTGTGCATATTCTGTTGATGAAAGTTTTTTCTCTATTTCACCCTCTAGTTTTTTCTCAACCTTATCACTAAAATTTTCCATATGACTCCCCGGAAACTGTTCATTATATTTTTTTATCCCATGATCTTCAGAATCAAAATCGTCTATGTCTTCAGCACGTCCAGAGGCGGCCAGAGTAAAATCCCTTCTCGCCTCCGGTCTATAATCTGCGTGCTTGTCTTGATAATTATTATCCGACTTCGAGAAATCACTTCCAGGAAATTTTTCTGAAACACCTGGAGGCGAAAAATCTTCCGTAAAAACGTCTAAGCGTTTTTCAACCTCGCGTTCAAATTTTCCCATCGATCTTGTATCAGATCCCGTAAATCCTGTTGACATAAAATAAGTGTTACAGACAAAAAACTAAAAGACAACACCAGAATGTCCTGCCATAGGTTTATAGTTATGCATCGATTTTCTCATTTCCATAAGTACAGCGTAGCGCGTCGCGTCCCAGAAGTGGTTGAAATTATCAATCGGAACATTGGTTGACTCTCCAGATGAATTTTCTTTCCATTTATAATTGTTTTTTTCTTTCACCGCGTTCAAAGATGAATCAAGCAAAAAACATGGATATCGTAAAATAGTATCTATACCGGACTTTATAGAATCAGGCCCTTTATCCGCTGCTCTAAGATTATACCATCCACAATTATTAAGCTCTTTGATCGACTTCGGTTCAGCAGCATCCGACCATATCGATTCCTGAAATCCAATCCCGAGATTTTTTAGCTCCGATTGAATAGAATCCCTTGCCCCTATATTTGTCAAACCTCGCTTATAAAACAACTCTTTCATATAGAGATTTCCATGAGCATAAACTATCTCAGATAGACAAGATGGATCGTTTGTAAATCCGAAATCCAATCCATAAAAACGTCTTTTCCATTCATCCTTTGGAGGAAATTCTTTACACAACTGCACCTTGCTAAATATCAGTCCCTTGTGTGCCGCGCGCTCGCCTAGACCATAGATCTTCCAAGAAGTTGAATCAGCGGTTCCTTGAGCTATATTCTCTGCCGTTGGTTCCAACCTCTCAATCTCTTTTACAATCTCAGGTTCTAAAAATGGATTGTCTTTATATGTTGACTTTATAAAATCACAGTCATCTCTTGGAATAACTTTGTCATATATCCAATGCTGCTCGAACGATGGATTATAATCAAGAATAGCTCTTCTTGTTGTTCTGATAACAAGCTGCTCGAAATCTTTATAGTCTGCCTCGACCGCTTCATTGATCCAAAATATATCCTGCTTCCTTCCGTGAACTTTTTGGACTTCATCCAATCCAATAAATGAAACCTCTCCACCATTTAACTTATAGATTGACTCTGACTTGTTCCAATCATTAGGATTATAGATTTTAAAATACTTATCCAAGATATCTAAAAAATCCACCATGACCGAACTCTTCGCCCAGGTAAGGCGCGCCCTGGAAATTGTAGTTCTCAGTCCAGGATTATTTAAATGCTCAATGATGATATATTGAATTATTGAATAGGTTTTAGTGGATCTTGCAGATCCCTCATTTACTATAATTCTTTTTTTGGAATCAAATATTTTCTCGAAAACTGTAGACGCTTCAACTGTTCTCTCTTCCACGTTTTATCTCAATATTGAATTTTGGAGTCATACTACCATCAGAAGATCTATGGTCTAATTCTTGTCTTGGTTCGTGCTGATTTAGTCTTTGCTTACCCAGCCATATCAACATTGTTCTATCTCCCGCCATGGCAAGTTCGAACTGCTTTTTAAGCAAAGTTTTGTTTCCATTCTCTCTGCCTTCTTTTATACATGCCGCAAAACGTCGTTCCAGCGTGTCTTTAGAACATTTCAATATTACACCTATCTGCTCGACTGTACATCCAATCGCAGAAAGACTGGTTATCATTTCAGGATCTAGTTTTTTTCTTGGCCTTGCCATTTTTACGCTTCCTTGGTTTTGGTATGTAGATTGGAAAGAACATTATATTTTTCTCCTGTTCCTTCGAGTATCGCCTCTTTGCCTGTAAAATCTTTCCAGCGGTTTATTATTACATCGCAGTATTTAGGGTCGATCTCCATTCCGTAGCATTTTCGTCCTGTTTTTTCGCATGAAATGATTGTTGTTCCACTTCCTAAAAAAAGATCAAGCACGATTTCTTTTGTGTTGATAGCGCTAATTATCCACTCGACTAACTCAACAGGCTTCGGGCATGAGTGCAAATCCCTTAAATTTGCTTCACCGACAAAAATTTTTTTATTTGTGTTTTCAAAAGTATCAAAGTTAAATGTGTTCTTTGACTTTCCCCATATTAATATCTGCTCTGTTAGTCTAAAATAACAGTCTACGCCTCTCGAGTGCTTGCCCTTCATTGTCCAGTAGAAAGTATTATTCGGGTTTTTATTGTACCAAAAAGGTAAGTATTTCCAACCTGTAGTTATAAAAATAATATCGGAGTTCTCTTTTAATATCTCGAACCACTTGTTACAAAAACACAAATACTCTTCACCTTTTTCGTCAATGTGCTTGTTATACTCATAACCGATTCCATAAGGTGGGTCAGTAAAAACCATATCCGCCTTCTCTCCATTCATCAACCTATCCACATTATCTTTTACCGTACAATCTCCGCACAAAAGTCTATGATCTCCGAGTATCCACAAGTCACCCGATTTACATATTGGGTTTTCTTTTACTTCCGGGACTGCATCCTCATCGGTTAATCCTTTCGCGCTAACGTCGAGTTGGAAATCTTTCAATCCTAATAAATCAATATCAAAATCAGGCCCTAGATCCCCTATATCGGTATTTATTTGACTGATATCCAATGTTGCCCATGCATCCTTACCGATGGCATTATCTGATACGATATAGGCGTATATTTGGGCCTCAGATTCGAACTCTTGGTATATGACTGGCAATTGCTTGAACCCCATCTTCTTTGCCGCCATAAGCCTTCCATTGCCCGCAACTACAAATTGGGTTCCTTTTTGAACAATAAGTGGATTTCTGAAGCCTTGATATTCAATAAGCTTCACTAATCGATCAATTTGCTCATCGGAATGTTTATGACAATTTTTAGGATGATGCTGCAACAACCCTATATCTACGAGTTCTATTTCTTTACTTTTAATTTCCATTCAAAAATTCTACTTGACAATAGCGGGTTTGTCCACAAGCTCGAATGTTATTTCTTTGTCAGTAGCTCTAATCGACGCAAGGTTAATGTCTTTAGGTAGTTGGGATAGGATATTACCCCATGCCGCCTGTCTTCTTTGAGCGGTCTTGGTTAACATCCTGGAACATTCATCTTGAACCAGATCGCAATTTTTAACCTTGAGAAGGTTTTCTTTTAAAATTCTGTTTGTTTTAATTTGTACTGTTTGCATTTGTAACTCCTATTTTTAATTTTTTAAGACATGATCTAGCAACTCTCCCAACGTCCATGTCAATTTTACCATATCCATTACTATCACATTTGTAATTATTTTCATCAGCATAATAGCTTAAAGAATCAACTAGTGCTATCACTTCGTCTTCCAAAAAGACTAAGTTGATTTTTGTCGCCCTGGTCTGGTTTGCCGACTGATTCTTTTCCTCTAAAATATGCTTCTTGAAGTATTTCTTTAGATTTAACCACAGTTTGAATATCATATTTCCCCCTTCTGGCTTCATTTTTTAACCTTTCATAAAATTGATCGAATGTCATTTTTTACCTCTTACTAATTGCCATAAAGGAATTTTCTGTATCATTCATTTTTATCCTCTTTGTTTTCTTCTTGGTTTTTAACTTCTTACATAATTTTAGCCAGAGCCATAGCCATCGCCAGAGCCAGAGCCATCGCCATAGCCAGAGCCAGAGCCAGAGCCAGAGCCATCGCTATAGCCAGAGCCAGAGCCATGGCCAGAGCCATAGCCAGAGCCAGAGCCAGAGCCATCGCCATAGCCATAGCCAGAGCCATCGCCATAGCCATAGCCAGAGCCAGAGCCATGGCCAGAGCCAGAGCCAGAGCCAGAGCCAGAGCCAGAGCCAGAGCCAGAGCCAGAGCCAGAGCCAGAGCCATAGCCAGAGCCAGAGCCAGAGCCATCGCCATAGCCATAGCCACTATTTATACTTTCCATGGTTTCACCGATTGAATATCAATTTTTGCTTTTTCAGTACATGGGGTAATTTCGATTGCCTCTGTAATATATTTAACAGTTTCTACCATCCCAAATTTGCAGTTGGACTTATTTGGGCAGCCCTCCTGGGATACTTGGGATAGAGACGCCCCTGACCACTGCCATAAGCGTATCGAGTTAATTAAAGTTAACTCTTTTCCAATTCTGTCTTTAACATATCCGGCAAAAACGCCAGCGGAGTAGGTTCTGACTATGCAAAACTCTAACCCAGCTACCTTCTCTGCCATATTTTGAGTTTGGTCTTTTCGCACATACTCAACATTGTTAATCATAAGTGTTTCAATTTTTTCCTGTGTCATTTAAATTCTCCTTTGTTATTAATTGCTATAAGTTCACGTAATGATGTCCACTTATTTCTGTCGGAAGTAAATCACACGACCACGCATCATGCCCTAGTTTTATAAATGCTTCTCGCACTATTCCAGAAAATTCACACGCTATTAAAACATTCATTCATCACTCCAAGGCGCATCGATCTCTTCTCCAATCTTTACGCGCGAAAAATATGATTCGTTGAAATAAGAATGTTCTATATTTTCTTTTCTATAATTACCCGTTTCTGAATAAAATGTAGTGTCTTCAAATGTTTGATTTGATTCTAAATTTGTAAACCTGTACCTAGAGAGTTTGGTTTTTGGTTTGGGGATCATTGAAAAAACATCCAAAAAAATAGTAATGAGTATATTTCTTTCATCGCCCCTTTCATAAAAAAATAATAGATATTTTTCACCAATACACCTTATTTCAGCCTCATTTCTATCTGGATGAATATACTTTCCACCAACCTTCAATTGATCTCTTGTTAGCATGTTATTCTCCTTTAACCAAATTCATTCCAGTTTTAATTAATGTCATATAGTCTTTGTAATATTTTTCATTTAACCCCATTTCATTGGCCTGTTTTTTTGTTATTTTCAAAACTTCCTTTCTTGTGAAAAGTTTGCATCCAACTGAAACATTTTGTGGAGTTATTGTTATATTAAATTTAAATGATAATACATAATTAACAATAGAATAAATATCTTTCACCCGCGCCTCACCGGACACCCGCGCCGAACCGGACACCCATGCCGAATCGGACACCCATGCCTCACCGTACACCCATGCCTCACCGTACACCCATGCCTCACCGTACACCCGCGCCGAACCGGACACCCGCGCCGAACCGTACACCCGCGCCGAACCGTACACCCGCGCCTCACCGTACACCCATGCCTCACCGAACACCAATGCCGAACCGGA
>Ga0334722_10000715_pt1 | contig 46738 bp, 39 predicted proteins | sample C3_bottom_MG_FD_207210 | JGI IMG/M metagenome (GOLD analysis project Ga0334722, IMG submission 207210) | Sediment microbial communities from Yellowstone Lake, YNP, Wyoming, USA - C3_bottom | ecosystem: Environmental > Aquatic > Freshwater > Lake > Sediment | place: USA: Wyoming | collected...
ACCTGGAGGCGAGACTGAGGACGTTCAATTTGTGAGAAATGAGAATGACGGACCTTCCAGACAAGTAGCTCGCCAGCTTTTCCAGAAGGTGCTTCTCCAAGATCAAGTCAACGTTGGAAAACGGTTCGTCGATGATCGCTATCGGCTTTTCTCCATAGAAAAGACGGGCCAATTCCACCTTTTGCTTTTCCCCACCCGAGATGAATGTTCCTCCTTCGCCGAGGGAACGTCCTCGCAGGTGATCGAGGGCAAGTTCCGATATGATCCGCTCAAGTTTGTGCTCTTCGCGAGGTCGGCCCATCAGGATGTTGTTCTCCAATGTGTCGTTGAAGATACCGATATGTTGAGGATGATAGCCGACCAGGCCGAAGATTTCTTCTTGTCTTAGGCTCCGCAGTTCTCTGCCCAGCAGCTTCACTTGTCCAGAATAGTCCGTCTCAAAGCCGAGGAGTATGTTTAAAAGGGTCGACTTTCCCTCTCCCGATAGACCAACTACGCCTAACACCTCGCCTTTTCTAAGTGTTAATGAGATACCGTCCAGTATCTGTCCTGTTCCGGCAGAATAAGCTACGTTCCGGATTTCATACACAATTGTGCCCGGCGAGGATCCGACGGCAGTGTCCTCCTGTCCGTCCGCTTGTTTGTACGAGAGTTCGAATTTACCTAAGTAACGCAGGACGTTCTCAATGTTGGCAGCACTTTGAACGGTTATGCGGCTCAATTCCTTGATGACATATAGAGGCTCTATGGCATACCCGAAATACGTCCACACCGCCCAAAGAGTCCCGATGGACATGTTTTGCTGTACTACCTGGTATCCACCGTACCACAAAATCAGCAGGCGCGAGATACTGTTGGGGGCATCGACAAGCAACTTGTCGAGATTGACCCTGATGACTTCAGACCTGATCGCCAGTTGGGTGTAACGACTCAACAAGGTTCGATACCTCTGCAACCTCCACCCTATTGCGCTGTTGGCCCATAACTCATGGATGTTTTCGAGGCTCTCGACTATCAGGGCAAGTATTTGGCGGATCAGCTCCAAACCCTGGGAGAACAGAGACCGGGTTGTTCGGTTGAAGATGGTCGAATATGACGCTACGAAAACAGCGTTGATCGCGAACACGGCGAATAACCTTCGGTCCCAGCTAAAGGTTATGCCCAATACGACGGCGGTACGGAGCAACATGAAGATGTTGTTAAGGAAAGGGTAGTCGAGTACAATGAAGGCGTCGTTAACCTGGTCGGCAATCAGTTTCGCAAAGTATCCCGACCCTTTTTCTTTTATTCTCCGCAGCGGCAAATATGAAGAATACTCCATTGCCTGCTCGCGGAGCTCTTGCGCAGCCTTAAACTTATTCCGAACGTATACCAGCTCGCCCACATATGAAAGGACGAAGGTACCGAAATAAAGGAGGGCAAGGGTCAATATATCTGCCTGATCAAGCGCGCGACTCCTCTCGAGAGTGTCAATTATCTTTCGCACAACAAGCGGAATCACGATGGACGCGCTGATGGGCATGGTGAGGAGCATTGCACCGACGAAGATGAGAACCAAGCGCGTGCGCCCTATCGCACCGTAGAATCGAACTATTAGCCCTAAGTTTTCCAGCATCAGCACACCTTCTTCACAAGTAGGGGGTAGGGAAGCCGCGGCCTACCCCCTCCAAATCTACCAGGACCCCGCCCGCCGATACCGAGAGCCCTGGTGTCAGTTAATTCTCACCCTTGCAGCACAGACCGCTAAGACAGCAGACCCCGAACCAGGCGCACTCCCAGTCCTCGGAAGCTGTCAGTCTCTCAAGATGGATGGCTTCCCTCAATACCTTCACGTTTATCACCTCCTTGATCAATTTTCTTTGCTCGCCAGCCACCTACCTCGGGACCAAAAAGCATGGCTCGGCCCTTTAGCGTGATTCGCGTTTAGCGAGTTGCGGCTCCTGGCTAGCATAGAGCTTTACATACTGATGCATAGCCCAAACGATGTCATCGTGCCGCCAAAAACACAAAGGTTCACCTGTCATAATCCTAATTCGGTGGCAGCCTCCTAGACAAAGCGGTAATAACTTGCAGCTCATGCACTTTTCATTATTCTTTTCGTCGAAAATTGTGGACCGCCATGCTTGAGCTTTTTCATTCTGGATTATAAGTCCGTCGCGAGACAAGTGGCCAATCGCTTTCGATTTATCGCCGACCAAGGTGTCACACACAAATAGAGTTCCGTCAGCTCCCACTATATAAGAGTTAACCCTATCGGAAGGACACCAGGAAGGCGTGGGTTTCGGCAAAGGATCGAAGATACGCATGTAGGATTGTCTCTTAACCAGCTGCATGGTCTGTATAGCCAATCTGTTCTGGAGCGCAAGACCTTCTTGGATAGTGCATATCTCTGCTCTGAATTGGTCGACGGAATCTTGGGCGGTTTCGTAATAGTATACAGGACGAAAGTATATTGAAAAACGGCGATAATATCCAAAATCTCGTAAAAACATGTACAGCATCTTCTCCATGGACTCGATAGAAGAACGAAGAAAGTTACAACGGATTGATATTTCAAATTCAAAATCCAATTTGGCCATTGCTTGTAGATTGCTATAAATCTTGTCAAATGTAGGACTACCATCCTTCAGGTAGCGTAAACGGTCGTGATTCTCCCTGTCGCCGTCAAGGGTTACCTGGAATTGTCTAATACCGGCGGCGACGAACTCCGTAAGTAGCTCGGCTGTGAGCAGGTATCCATTCGTGACCATAGAACCCCGTATTAGAAGTCCCCTACTTTGGAGCGTAAGCAACCTATTCATAAAACTGATAATTCTGCTGGCAGTCAGGGTAGGTTCACCGCCAAACCAACCTACCTTGAGATGCCTAAGCCCTTGCTCTATTGAGCTTTCTACGAGCTTGTAAACAGCGTCATAGACCCAGTCTGACATGAGCACATTTCGTTTCTTGTATTGAAAACAATACGGGCACGCAAAGTTACAGGCTTCCGCTGGCAATAAAGTCAGGTGCATCATTCTATTGTCATGTACGTAATGCTTTACCCATCGTCGAATATCTAGGATCTCATCATATCCAGATGGAATGAGAAAGCCTTGGCTCAAGAGTTGGTCCACCAGAGGATGTGTTGATTCTGAAGGCCTCTTAAGCAGGTGCGCAACAGACTCAGCTTGCCCTTGGTCGATAATAGCAATCGCCCCGGTCTTTGTATTGTATATAGTTAGGCTCCCATCACGATTGAGAACACTGAAGTTAAACCTGCTTGGTTCATATTTTCTAACGCTCAAAGAAGTTCATCCCCCTCCCACTAGTAGTCCGCCCAGGTAACGTAACCTAAAAAGCTATTAGCTGGCCACTAGATAAGTGTCCGGCTGGCTCAACTTTCCTGATTGAGGATCAATGTTTATCACGGTAGCCGGCAGAGCAGCATCTTCGATAACGCTCATGAGAATTCCCCCCACCATAACAGAAGTGACACACGAAGTGACGCACCCTGATGTGCTCTTGATCAGGAGCTCTACCTCGACCTTAGTTATGGTATCGTACGGACCACCAGCGTTCCACAACTACCGAATTACGCGTAAGTGTAAGACAGAACTTCCTATTCCAGTATCACCTCCGACAACAAATTGGTCCTTTCCGAGGTGCGAAACATTTGTCTAATCCAAATTCCAGGACAATTATATCCCCTTTTTTCTTTCCACTCATGAAAAAGCTACGAAACGCCGGAGATTCACCCTAAAATGCAGTTTTTCTTCGGTGAACCGCCGTCTACTTCTTCTGTAAAGTGCTGCCGTCGATAAGATTTCCCAGGCGCGATTGAACAAGATCGCGGTTGGCAAGGACGCATTTCTCCGGCACCGAATGGCAAGTTCTGTCCCGCTGTCCCCCATGGAATCTTTCCCCTGACCCCACCTGCGGGCCCTTCTCCCCCAAAGTTTGGCGAAAAAGTACTCGGTAAGTCCTGTCCGTCCAGGGGGTGAGTTTTTTCACCCAGTCCAGGTTTATCAGAAAGGAACGATGTGACCGGAGGAAATTCGGGTAAACCGCCAGCTTCTTTTCCCAGTCGCCGAGATCCTCTCGAATTCTCAAAACCTCATTCTCAGTATGAATGGAGATCCTTCCGTGTTTTTCCGTTTGGATAAAAATTATGTCCTTGGGCTCGAGCAGGTGAACCTCTCCGGCCACCTTGACCGCAAGTTTCGTCCCGTAAGTATTGCCAGGTGCCCCACTATTGGAATGGTCCCCCATCCGCAAGCGCTGGCGAACCCGGGCTAAAGTTCTTCCAAGCCGGAAGGCATCATACGGTTTTACCAAGTAGTCAACGGCATCAAGATCATAGGCCTCCGGTGCCCAGTTGCGGTCAACGGTCACGAAAACCAAGAAAGGACGTAGTCCGGAAGCGACCACCCTTCGGGCCAACTCCAACCCATCCAACTCCGGCATATTGATGTCCAGGAAAATTAGATCGGGACTGACCCTAACCACGAGCTCGAGAGCTTCACGCCCATTACTGGCCTCACCCATGAGCTCTATGTCCGGGAATTCCTTCAGGAGGGTCCAAAGGTACCTGCGCTCGATCTCGTTATCCTCGGCAAGAATGGCCTTCACGGGTAGTTATCCTCCTTCCGGTTTTATCCCCAATTCAGGTAAGCTGGTTAAACGAAAAAGATAGGCGGCTACCCGCCCAAGCTCGCACCCCTTACTTTCTTAATTCCTTTGGGATCTCAGGTTGGTACCAGGCCAGCCAACTGGTGGGCTGAACCGCCAACACAGCCACCAACGTAGCAATCCTACTGACTAGGCCCAGGAGAACCTTCCTCATTGGCCCACCTCCTTTTTGTCGGCAGAGAGTCTAGTACCCTCATGAATCTGTATCCCCAGGTGGTCAAGGTCAAAGACTGTACCAAAAGCCCAATTGAACCGGCCAATGCCAGGTCAACCCGTGGGCGGACGGAAAGCCAGACGATCAGGTAAATGAGCACCATCAAAAAGGCCCATAATCTCATGCGTATTCTCTCTTCACGTGACTGAACTGGTCGAGCCGGCGTATCAGCCGGCGCAAACAGAATCACTGCCAAAACCGCGACAGCCAAAGAACCCATGACAACAGGACCAGCCTGGCAGATGTGTTCAGCCAAGGCCTTGCTTAGTGCTCCCACCGCCATAAAGGCGCCAAGCGAACCCAAGAGACACTTCCAATAACTCGAAAGGTGGGCTCCTCCGGTAGGCAACCTGAAAAAAGCCGCCGTCAAAAATCCAACGACGGTTTGTGGACCAATTCCGAGGATAAAGGGGATGGTCAAGAAGTGAATGAGCTTTAAGAAGGTCCCTAAGAGGATTTCTAGACCATACGCCACAACAGCCGTTCGACCCGGTCCCAGATCCAACTCTCTCTGGAGGCTCGCCGCCAATTGTAGAGACCACCGGTGGACCAAAGCACTTCACTCCTCAGGATAGAGAGGCCGTTCTTTGAGCTGAACGTGATTCCGGAACCGAGACTGGACATAGGCCACCGTTCTCTTTGACCAGGTAGAACCTCTTTTTCACCGGCAGTTATCCTGGCCGGGACTAAAACCTATTGTAGCAGGTACGATCACAGTCACTGTGGTCGGATCGAAGCCAATTTCAATTCTGCCCCCGACTTTCTCCACCAGTTCCTTCACCAGCGAGAGTCCAGCTCCTCTGCCTGGCCCCTTGGTCGAAAAGCCGGGTGTAAGCATTCGCTCTCTCACCGCTAACGGGACGGACGGACCGATGTCGGTAACCCCCAGCCGGTATTGCCCACCTTCGCGAAAGATGAAGCAACGTACTTGCCGTTTATCTTTGGGCAGATCCGGCAGCGCTTCAAAGGCATTATCCAAAAGGTTCCCCAAAATTATGACCAGGGACTGGTCATTGAGGGGCAGTTCATCCAGTTGTTCGCTTAGCTCAAATCGAAGGTCGATGTCCGCCGCAGTGGCCTCCACCGATTTGGCCCGGAGAAAAGCCGCCAGAGCGGGCCGTTGGCTATCAATGGCTACATTAATGCTGCCGTTAAGGTTGACCAGCTTTCTGGCATACTCCCTGGCCACTCGTTCCTGTTTCATCTGGAGGAGAGCATAAATGGTCTGAAGGTGGTTAACCAGATCATGACGCTGGGCGCGGATTACCTGAAGAATTCCTTCGATATTCTTAAGAGAGATGCCCTGCTCTACAATCAACTCCCTTTCAGCGTCAGCCTTGAGCAATCGCCAAACCAAAAGCACCCCCAGGCTGTAATTAAAAAGGCTAAGGAGAACCATCCAGGCAAGACCCCATCCCTCAACTAAACGGTGAAATTGGAGGATCTCGGTCCCCAGGGCAAATAAGAAAAGCTGGCCAAACACCACCGTCAAAAGAAACTGGGTTGAAGGCGTTGCCTTCATAAAACAGCATCCCCCGGATCACATCAACGTTTACCCAAGGTTCGCTGGCAAACCCAAAGGAGCAAAGCCAGTATTAGGAGCTCGGGCCAGGCCAGGACGATTCGCAACCAGGGATTGCCCCAGGCCTCCTGAAAGCCAGACAAGCCAACTGCTCTGGTGAGAAGAGGAAGAAGGGCGACTTCCACCGCCGCCAGACTGGCCATGGGGAAAAAAGTGGCAAAAAGGGCCTTCAGGGGATCGATACGGAAAACAAGAACAAAACCCGCGAAGAGCACGAGGACTCCTATCAGCGTGTGAACCCCGAAAGGCAGGGGTAACTGCCTAACCAGCCATGAAATCACCGACGAAAGAAAAGCCAGGGGGATGATCTTGCCGATGAGCAGTCTCCGGCCGACCACACACAATCCCAGCGAAATAAGGAGAATGCTTTCGGGAACTGATTGGAGCAAAAGGGCCAATAAAGGCATCTGGTCCATTTACCGTCACACCTGTTTTTGACTTGGTAAAACCAGCATTTTTGGAAGTCCGAGTGCACTCCTGCCCCATCCCGTCCAACCATGATAGATAACGCATCCATAGATGCTCGGCCAACACTAGCAAACTATTCCGCTAAAGGCTATTCGACGGCAGAGATGGATTTTCCTGCTGGTGATTTCTCTCTTTGGAGAAGGCATCTCCTCCGAGGAGAAGCTCGCTTGGCCCGAACGACCTCTACGGAGAGGGGATATGGGCTAAACCCTCAGCCATAATAGATTTTGCCAATTGGGGTAGATTTTTGGCCCAACGCCGTGTTCGCCTCGGCGATTTTTTACTGGGATAATAAAATTAAAGTTGAGGATGTGAGCCTTATATGGTATGATTTTACTGAAGTTGGTATTGCCAGGAGGCCATAAAATACGGGACCAAACGCATCGCCAGAAACTCGGGCTTAAGCATTATGGTTACCTTAGGCGTTGTGGCGCTTGGTGCAAAATAGAGAACAAAAAGGTGGTGTGGGATGCATCTACGAGACTCGGAATTATTCGTTTTTCTAATTGCTGTGGTAGGGCTGGTGCTTCCCTTTTGGAGGATATTCCAAAAGACAGGTTACCCCGGAGCCCTCTCCCTGCTCATGCTGGTGCCTCTGGCAAACATCTTTATGTTGTTCTTTCTAGGAGTCCGTCCAGGTAACGCAACCCAAAAACCTATTAGCCGGCCATTAAATAAGTTCCACGCTGGCTCGACTTTCCTGATTGAGGATCAATGTTTATTGACGGGACCCCTTTATTGGGTTTTCCCTAAGCTATTGCGCTTCTTAGGGGCTTCAGGGAAAATATTCTCCTTAAATTATAGGCTAAACAGACAAGGGCCCACTCGGCCTTTACTTTGGCAAGGCCCCGGAGGTGGAACTGGGTGAACCCCATAACCCTTTTTATCTGGCCAAAGACCGGTTCAACCACAACTTTCCGTAGCGCATATTTGGCCCGGCCACGTTTGGTTCTCAGTTTACGCCGCATTCGATCGGCTACCGACATGCCCTCAGTAATAGGACCACGGGGACTTACTAAACGTTCGTTGTGTTTCTGCCTGTCTGGCGGAATGTAAGGAGCAATTTTGGCCTCGTTTATCAGCCATGAGACGTTGGCCTCGCTAAAATACCCGGCATCAGCTGAGATTTCAGCAGGTTTCTTCCCAGTGTTGGCTTCTATGGATTTAACCATAGGCTTAAGGTTGACCTTATCAGAAGGATTATTGGTTACATCGTGAGCTACAATTAGCTGGTGAGCACTGTCAACAGCCGCCTGGGCATTATAGGCCTGCACCCAGGCCTTGTTCCCGTCAAGCATAATCTTGGAATCAGGATCAGTGAAGTTGTACTGCGCGGAGTCCTTGGGTTCAACCTCCTTCGCCGGAGGTTCAGAGCCATGAGATTCCCCTTGATCGGGCGGATCGCTGCCGTCGTCCTTCTTGGTGCCTTTATTTTGGGCCTCCTTTTCCTCGCGCGCCCGTCGTTCGATAGCTTCTTTAGCCTGGCGGATTTTGGCCAGACGGGTTTCCCGGCGCGCCAGTTCCGACGGCAGTTCATCGCCACGCTTGTCTTTGCCGAACTTTTTGTTTTCATCCTGGTCGATTTTTTCGGCCTCAGCCAAAAGCTCTTTGATCTCCTGCTTTAGTTCTTCTTCGCGCTTTTTCATTCGGCCATAGCTCATGGCCTTGTGCTTAGAGGCGTTGGCCTTGACCTTGGTACCGTCCAGGGCAATGTGCCCAAGCTTTATAAGCCCCGCTTCCTCGGCGATCTTTAATACTTGCAAAAACAGCTCAGTGAAAGCACTCAGGTGCCTTTTTCGAAAGTCCGAGATCGTCCGGAAGTTAGGCAGGTTCCCGGCTGACAAGTAGCGAAAGGCGATATCCTCCTGGATCTTCCGCTCAATTTTCCGGGAGGAAAATACCCCGGTGGTGTAAGCGTAGATGAGAATCTTCAGCATCATGCGGGGATGGTAGGGAGGATAGCCCCTCAACTCCTTTTCGTAGGTCTTCTCGATCACTGATATGTCGAGATCATCCACCACATCGCTGATAAAATGGGCCAAGTGATTCTCAGGCAGCCAATCCCGGGGAGACGGTGGCAAAATATAAAGTTGGTCAGGATGGTAATCTCGATATGTTTTGTTCATGCTTAGATGATTTGACATCAATACGGTAAAATCCTTCTAAAAGAAGAAACTTACCTGGACGGACTCCTAAAGAATGAGCATGGCATCACCAAAACTGAAGAAACGGTACCGCTGGGCCACGGCCTCGGCATAGGCCCGCTGAATCAGATCGCGCCCGGCAAAAGCCGCCACCAGCATCAAAAGGGTGGAACGCGGCAGGTGAAAGTTCGTGATCATTCCGTCAATGATTTTAAAACGATAGCCCGGGTAGATGAAGATGCCGGTCCACCCCTTTCCCGGGCGAATGGTCCCATCCTCTTGGGCCAGGGTTTCCAGGGTTCGGATCACCGTCGTGCCCACCCCAATGACCCGCCCACGCCGCCGGGCTTCATTGATGACCGCCGCCTCTTCTGGGGTTACTTCATAAAACTCTTCATGCATCTGGTGCTGTTCCACCTCTTCTACCTTAACCGGGCGGAAAGTCCCCAAACCAACGTGTAACGTGATGAAGACGGTGTCTACGCCCCGGGCCCGAATTTCCTCCAACAGAGAAGGGGTAAAGTGGAGACCGGCCGTGGGCGCTGCCGCCGACCCTTCCTCCCGAGCGTAAACCGTCTGGTAGCGTTCTCCGTCTTTCAGTTCCCTGGTGATGTAGGGTGGCAGCGGAACCTGTCCCAAGCGACCGAGGATAGTGCGGAAATCGCCGGCATGTTCAAAGCGGACAATCCGGGTTCCCTCGGCCCCCGTTTCCAGCACGGTGGCCGTGAGCTCGCCTCCGCCAAAAACGACGCGCGTCCCTTTTTTCAGCCGCTTGCCCGGCCGGACCAGGACCTCCCAGCGGGAATCTCCCAGCTCCCGCAGCAAAAGAAACTCGACGCGCGCCCCGCTGGAAGCCCCGCCCCCTGGTCCCATCTTTACCCCAAACAAGCGGGCCGGCAGCACCCGGGTATCGTTAAAAACCAGGCAGTCCCCTGGTCGAAGGTAATTGACGATATCGCGGAAGATGGCGTGCCGGAGCTCCCCCGTCTTTCGCTCCACAACTAAAAGCCGCGAGCTGTCCCGCGGCTCCACCGGTTCTTGAGCGATCAACTCGGGTGGTAAGAAATAGTCAAACTCTGAAACCTTCATCGGTTCCCTCGCGTTCCTTCGCGTCTTTCTCGTGCCAATCAGTCCTATCTCGCCTCAATGACCGCACCCTGGTAATAATATTTCAGGATCTTGTCGAAGGTATTCCCTTTTTCCGCCAGCGCTCTGGCCCCCCACTGGGAGAGACCGACGCCGTGCCCCCAGCCGTGGCCGTCAAGGCGGAAACCTTCCGGAACCAACTGGCGCCCGACGGCCGTCAGGCCAGTCGTCCCGCTGGCACTCCCCAAAAGGAGGGGACGCGAGGCTCCACCACCGAGAACCGTCAGAGAGCTGATTGCTTTTGTCGTCGTCCCGCCGCGACCCAAAACCACCGCCTGATCGCCTGGCGAAAACGTCTTCAAACGATCCTGCCATCCCTCTTTTTGCCGTATAATTTGAAAGAGGGTACTCTTCAGATTCAGGATCCGGCGGAATTCGGTGGCGTTGATTAGGGCTTTCCCTTTACTACCTTGCAGTTCAAGGGTCGTCCACCGTCCCGATACCCCCTGGGGACCAGCGGGAACGACGTCGTAGAACTGTCCCACGTCATAGCCTTCCCGGGCCAGGGTTTCTTGCATTTCGGTGGCCGTCAGAAAAACGCTCCAGGAATAATGGGGAGAGGTCTGGTCGAAATCAGGAACCCCCCGCAGGTAAGGGAGGGCTTCCCCCCAGACGTTTTCGCTGTTTTCCGTATGGCCGCCACTGGAGGAATGGAAGAAGGCCGAAATGAGCCGGCCGTTATAGGTCAAAACCAAACCCCGGGTCGCATCAACGGCTTGGGTGGAGGCGGCCCGCTCGGCATTGACTCCCGCATAGACCTGGCAGTATTTGCTGGCGCAAATGTCGTAGCCATTTCCGGGTTGCGAGATTCCCAAACGTTGCCGGGCATAGGTCCGCGCGGCCACCGCCTGAGCCTTCAAGGCCTCCAGGGGCCAGTCGGCCGGCATCTCCGCCGGGACCACCCCATAGAGGTATTCCTCGAGGGGCAGCACATTAACCAAAGTCAAAAGACCGTCGCTCCCCCGGTAAGTTTCCAGGTAACCGCGGTATCGGCTACCATCAACCTTCACGTAATTTCCTGGGCCGATCGGGGTCAAAGGTTTCAGGACAATGGGGCCGGTAAAAACCCCCAGAGTTTTGCCCTGGCTGACAACGCTAATCCCCTTGGGCCCTACCGTCAAAATCCAAACCTGATTGGCGTTGCCCGTCCCGATGACGCCGTTGGTGGCCAGATTGATGACCTGGTGGGGACCTTCGGCCGAGATCTCCAGCTGCGGCACGGACAGCCGCAAACCCACCCGCAGGTCGGGAAAGACCGGAGTCGCCGCCCGGCCCTTCCCGTTTAAGCCAAACCAGGCGCCGGCAAAAAAGAGTAATAGAAGTGGCACTAAGAGCCGGAACTTACGCTGCAAGCCTCTCCCCATCCTAATCCAGACCGAGATAATAAAATAGTTCGGAAAGGGTCATAAAGCTATAGCCACGTTCTTTCAAACCCTCAATGATGACCGGCAGGGCCGCCACCGTGGCCTCGCGGTTACCGCCTCCGTCGTGAAAAAGGAGGACTGAGCCGGGACGAACCCTTTCTAAGATCTGACCGGCAATACCATCAGCGCTGTTCTGCCAATCGCGCGGATCGATGCTCCAAAGAATGGGAACGTAACCTTTTTCCTGGGCCACATCCATGATCCAGCCGCCCAGCACGCCGCCCGGCGGTCGGAACCAGCGCAAGCGCACTCCCGGAACAGCCTTCCGAACGGCCTCCTCGGTTAAAGTCAGTTCCCGGGCGATGGTGGCCGGATCGTCCCCCTCGCTTAAACGGTGGGAATAGGTATGGTTCCCCAACTCATGCTTCCCTTGAACGATCTTGCGCACCAGGTCGGGATGGGCTTCCGCTTCCCGGCCGATGAGAAAGAAAACACCCTTGATCTGGTACCGGTCGAGGACGCCCAGTATTTCATCAGTATACCGCGGAATGGGGCCGTCGTCAAAGGTAAGAACGACCACCTTACGCGGAAGATTATAGTCGAAGCGGCGCAAAATGGTCGGAGTCGCCACCCGCTGCAAACGGAGCTCCTTCGTTTTGCCGCTTAAACTCCCCCGCGCCACCACTTCTTCCCCAGGTTCGCCCTTTCTTATGACCCGCAAGAAGGCGCCGACCCCTTCCACGCGAACCGGGCTGGGGAGCCGCCGGGTCTCCTCCGTCACTGACTCCACCAGGTCCTCTCCCGGGGTGATAATTATCGCGTCACCCGGGGCCAGGCCAGTCTCCGGGGTTATCTCCAAACCGTTCTTGCGAAAGACAGGGGGCCTTCCGCCGCCCTTTACCAGAACTTCACCGGAAACGTCCTTCAGATCCCCCGGGGTGGCCTGAAGTCCTGCCGCCTTCACCGCCTGCTCCACTTTCATCCACGGAAAAACGCGGACCGCTCTCCCGTCGACGGTGACCTGGATCTGGGCCGTCTGAAAAAAGAAATAACTGCCCGCCAAAAAGAAGCTGCCGATGACGAAATGGGTCAAAAAGAGGCGCTGCCAGCGGGAAAGAAACGAACCAAAGGATCGCGTCCCCTCCCAGCCCGGCCGCTCCTTCCCGGCAGCAGCGGCTGCCAGCTTTCCTTGCACCTCGATCCCAACCACCTCATTCTCTGGTGGTTTCGACGCTGGCCACTAATTCGGCCAGTTTTCCACTCTCCGTCGCCCGCTTAATGATCTCCTGGGTGACGACCTGACCGGCAGCGACGATGGTCTGACCCGCGGCATCCTTCACCAGCCGGGTTGTTTTTTTGCCCAGAAGAAACCGCTCCTGTCGGTCTTTAAAGAGTTCAGCCATGGGGCTGCTGGCCGCACCCGTCCCGGCCGCCGGGCCAGCCTCCGTGGCGGCGCTATTTCCCTTGACTTGAGGGCCGGTCACCGCCGTTCCAACCGCCTTCGCCGGTCCAGCTCCGGCACCAGGTGCCCCTTCCCCCGCACCGGGACTGGTTTCAGTAGCCGGTGCGGCAACCGAAGTCGATGCGGGCACCGCCCCGGCTAAGCCCCGCGGATCGGCCACCAGCAGTTGCTCTACTTCTTCCGTTACCACCAGCAAGGTCTTGCCAATGGTGACCACCGCCGGCAGGGGAATTATATTTTTACCGCTCAAATCACTCAGCTCAAAACCGGTGATCTTCCCCGTGGCCGGATCGACGAAGTAGTCCTTCACCACCCCAACCTGCCGACCTCCCCGCGTGATGACCCTGACCCCACGGATGGAGATGTCCAGATCGAGCTTTTTCTCCAGCTCCGGCATGTTGGCCAGCGGCACTACCGCCGAATTATTCTCGACCATAATCGCATCCTGACCCACCCCCTGGACCAGGGAGAAGGGGACCACCCGCGGTGGACTGTACCATTTGCCGTTGGTGACGACGATGGCCGCCACTTCCCCGCCCACCGGGTTCACGATCAATTCCCGCGCCTCGCCCAGCTCCATTCCTTCCGCAATACTCACAATCGGAAGACCAAGCAGTTCCAGGCTCCTTTTCATCTTTCTTCCCTCCCGATCTACCTTTCTTACTTCTTTCCAAGATAAACCTGAACTTCCCGTCGCGCCGCATCGGCATGGTTGGTCCGAATGAAACGAATCAGGGAAGAGAGTTCCTCGCGCCAGTGCCCACCGTCGGGCCCCAAAAGGAGGAGTTCTCGCGAGAGGTCGGCGATGGCTTCTTCCCACCGGCCGAGGGCGCTCTTGGCCAGGGCTACCTCCGTAATCAACCGCATCCTGGTCTCGGTATCTAAGGCGATCCGCAAACCGCGCTGGAAATTGACCAGGGCCTCTTTCCAATTACCCCGCTCCTTGTAAAAAAAACCCCGTTCCATGCAATCGAGAAAGCAACCGCCTTCCTCTTCTTCCTCTTCTACCAGCTCTCCCCCTCGAACGGCCGGAGCGTCAGCCGGAGCAGGGGCTATGGGGCCGCCCGCGAAGCCCTCGGCGGAAGAAGCGACCGCCGGTCCTGCCGCAAGGCTTTGTTCTGACGTCGCGGCGATCGGCAGGGGATGGGCTTCTGACGCCGCTGCCCCCGGCCGGGTCGGCGGAACAGAAACGGAGGTCGCCGCCTCGCTGGGCGAGAGCGTCCGCCGCCGCAGCCAGAGTTCGCTGGCAACGCGTGCTGCCGCTGGCTCAAAATAGGCCAGGACCGCGGCCAGGAAAAGCAGGGCCAAGATGAGACTTAAAAGAAGACGTCCGACGCTGACCCCAGGATAGGTATTAAACACATAGGCAAAAACCAGGGCCAGAACAGGCCCGACCAGAGTGGCTGACCAAATCGTATAGGAGTTCAGCCCGGCACGCCGCAAAAGGGGATGAAGCAGTTTGACGACGAGTACCAGGCCCAGCAGACTGAGTAAGGCAGTGAAGAAGAACACTTCCGGCATCTTCGTCTTCCCCAAAAGATCAGGCTAAAGGAGGAAAAAGCGGTCTGTTTCTACTTAATTTCGACATTTTATGGCATAATCCTGCTGGCCTCCAATAAAAAGAAAAGACCGCACCGGGCGGTCAACACCGGGAGATCAGGGAAACATGAAGCTGGCCAGGAGGTCAGCGCACGACGATGCTGGGAACAGCGTCGAAAGCGGAAGATCGGCAGACGGTCAAAAGCTCAACAGTGTCGTTCCGTAATGTCTCGTTCTCTAAACCGACGCGTCCATGACCAAGCCCGCGAGGGCTACTCCATCCCGTCGCTTCGGTAGGTGCCTCCGGCTAACGTCCTTCGCCTTTCGGTTCTTCTTTTTCCTCTTCCTCATCAGAAAGGCGAGGAGCGCTGGGAAGTTTCTTAATTAAGTCACTCCAACCGGGGGGCCAGCTGCGGCGGGCGGCGTTGGGCTCCGCTGGCCCCAGCCTGGTCCCTTCCTTTTCCTTTACCGTCTCCCGGCTCCCCGGACGAACACCTCCAGGGCTTTCTGTTCCCTCTCGACTGGGCTTAAGGGGCGCCTCAGATCGCCTTTCCCCTTCCTTTTTTTCGCCCTGGTTGCCGGGTGCCAAGACGCCCTTCTCCTGCTCCGGGGGCATTTTCTGCGCTCCCGAATCAGGTCGTCCACTGGGGAGAATCGCCGGACGCCTGCCGGAGCCTGTTCCAGGATTTGGAGATAAAATTTTCCCCTCTTCCTTTCCGTCTTCCCGGCTCTGGAAAGACCCCAGGTTCTTCTCCCGGAACTTCTCGGCCAGATCCTCAATGGACTTCTCCTTTTGCGCCTGCCGCAAAATCTCCCGGACGTCGCCTCCGACACGGCTCAAGGCGGTAGAAAGACGTTCCCGTTGCAGGTCCTGGGGCCGCACCGGCAGACCATGGTTTTGGGCCTCCAGCAAAACGGCATAACGTCCCACCGAAAGGCGGAGGGTTTCGGCTTGCTGACGCAAGGTCAGAGAGGTGGTTAACGCCTCCAGAGGAAGCGGTACCGCTTTTTGGGCCAAAACTTGCTGTCCTTCCTTTTGCAGCTTTTGTGCCGTCTGGACGGCTCGCTCTTTCAACTGGTCGCGGGCGGGCGTGACGGCAATGACCACCGCCCCGTCCGGTTTCAGGTACTTCTCTTCCCAGGCCTGCTCCAAAAGGTTTTGTAAGACGACGGTCACCGGTTGCCGCAAGTAAGGAACCCTTTCCAGGAGCCGCTGCCCGTCTTGATTCAAGGCGCGGGCAGCAATGACCATTTCCCGCTGGTTAAGGGTTAGTTCCAGACTGGGGTTAATGTCGATGCTCACATAGTAGGTGGGATTCTGGCCCCATCCCGGAAAAAAGGGAAACAGAAGGACGAGCAGCAAAGCCGCGGCCACCGGTAACAAACGCCAGCGCTGCCGGAAGACTAATCCCCGGAGCCAGCTTCCCTCTTCCGGCAAAGCCACCTCGTCACCAACCGACACGGCCATGGAAGGTAAGGGGACACGTCGAAAATCCCCGTCCCGTGTGAGGACGATGGCCTTCCGCCCGCTAATTTCCAAGACGATCCCCTTTTTGGGCATCTCCTTCCGCTCCTTCCGTGAAAACCGGGGCCACCGCCGCCCAGTTTACGTCCGCAGATATTCGCGTAAATGCGGCAGGTCCTCCATAAAAATGATGGCCAGGGCGATTATGTACTTCCGCTGGCGTTCTAATGTCTTACGGCTTAAAGCGACGGCTTGCTCGATGTCTTTTAAGGGCAGCTCCTTTTTTCGGCGCAGGTAGTCGGCCCAGGCCGGGGTACGGGCCACAAGCCTGGCCACTTCCCGGCTCCGTTCCCGGGCATCGGCGTGGCGGGGCGAGGCTTCGACCAAATCGGCCAGGCGAATCCCATACTCACGGAGGGCATCAGAAAAAAGTTTGATCTCCTCCTGTAACTCTTGCCTTTGCCGTTCGGCCACGTAGCTGCGCCAGCCCGCCTCGGTGTCGGCGACGTTCAACCAATGCCCTTCCTCGTCGGATTCATCGAATGACGTCAAGGGAAGCTCGGGCCGGTTCCCCTCTTTCCGGTAATAGTCAATCAGGCGGCGCCGAATGACCATTTCGCTGAAGCGAAGGAAGCCCATCCCGCCCTCCGGGTTAAAACTGTCGATGGCCTCGTTAAAGGCGGACAGACCGACGGAAAATTCATCGTCTACTCCTGCCTGGAGGTACCTCCCGGCCGCCCGCGCGGCCACCCGTAACACAAAAGGGGTATAGTCGGCAATGAGCTTCTCTCTGGCCTTCTGATCGCCAGCACGCGCTTGAAGAAGAAGCGACTCAGGATTCCCCGGCGAAAGGGAAGGGCCGGTTTTCCCTTCTTTTTCCGCTACCGGTGGCGGGCTCCCCGGAGGACCCGAGAAAAGGAACACCGGCTTCACCTCGCTCGTTAGATACTTCGACAAAAGAGGCCCCTTTTGTGGGGGTAGCAGCCAAAGCTCTTCTTGTCAACGGGATCCGGTTCTGGGATGGCCCAGGGCTTTTGTCGGGCAAAGGGACTCTCAGCGCCGGGCTAAAATACTAAAAATGAGAGTTAAGAGAAGGCTCAAAAGGAGCGAGGTGGCCAGAGGAAAATAGAAGGTAAAATTGCCCCGCCGGATGATGATGTCCCCGGGCAGTTTTCCCAGCCCGGCGAGTTTCTCACCCAGCAGCATCAACCCTCCCACCAGAATGAGGAAAAGGCCGAAATAGATCAGCATTTTGCCAAAACCCTCAAACCCAGGCAAAGGCGTCCACCTCCCGCTGAGGCTGCGCTGCGGCCATTACCTCGGGAGTCACTACCTCTGGATCAGTCACCGTCTCCAGAGGTGATCACCATCTCCAGGGTCACTCACTGCTCCTGGGTCAGTCGCTCCCTCTAAGGTACCAACCCCAAGCCCGACCTGGGCGCCCCTTCGGCCCGGCGGGCCGTCGGCCCCAGCCGCCTCTTTAGTTTAATTTTCTTCGACACGCAACGGGATTAATCCTCCTCAGCGGTCGTCCACCGGGCAAAAGAAGACCGGCCTGGACCGGCCGGCTCCGTTCATTCCGTCAAACCAGCTAAAAGATCCTTCCAGTGATTGGCGTCGGTGGGGACACCGGCTTCCAGGCGACGCCGGTCTTCAGGTAAGAGGGTCTGGACGGAAATCGCCGTTAACTCTTTCAAAAAGCGTATTTTCCCGCCCGGCGTTCCGAAAAAGACCGCCACCATCCCTTCGTGGACCCCCAAAAATAGGGAATTAGCCAGGACTTTCGGGTCGGCCGCGACCTCCGCCCGGACTTCCACCTCTTCGGGGCTAAACCTCACTACCTGCCACTCGGGATATAGGGAGTGAAACTGGTCAAGGTCCAAACCCAAGGCGGATAAGGGAGCAACCCCCTCCAAAACGACCTGACTCCCGCTGGGAAGACAGCGGACCAGGTAGCGGAACTTCGTCGTCGTCCCCACCCGTATCGCCAGTTGGCCCTCTTCCCCCATCTCCGGTGGTTCCCCGTTGGAAGGAGCCATGGCGATGGGTTCTTCCGGTTCCGTTACCCTGGTCGGAGGAGGGGCCGGAGGGGTTTTCGGCCAGCCGTACACCAGGCCTAAGAGAAAACCAAGGATGAGGAGCAAAGCCAGAAAGCGTCCGAAACCAAGGGTCCAGGTTCGGGCGCGCATGAACCCCACCTCACTTTTTTCCTTAGTATGCCACGGGAGGCAACCATTATACAAAATGCCGACCAGGGCTCGTCAGGAAATTTCTTTCCGCCGAACCGCAAATGAAAAGGCAGCCGGCCTTTTTACCAGCTGCCTGAGTCTTGGAAACGCTCGCAGTTAAGTCACCGCTCCCCCAGGATCGCGGATGAATCCGGAACTCCTCACCGTCTGGCCCAGGACCTTGCCAAAAACCTCCACCAGCGGCTTCCTCGACCGCGTGCCGCTTTAACTTTCCATAATTCGTTTCATTTCACTCTCGGCGATCTCAAAGTTGGCGTAGACTTTCTGCACGTCGTCATGGTCTTCCAGCAAATCCATCAGCTTCAGCATCTGTTCGGCCTGGCGACCGCTGAGTGGGACGGAGGTCTTGGGAACCATGGTTACCTCGGCGATGGAAATCTTTAGGCCATTTTTTTCCAGCGCCTCCTTCACCTTTTCCAGGTCCTCCGGACTGGTGTAAATCTCATAACCCTCGTCTTCCGTTTTCATGTCTTCGGCGCCCGCCTCCAGGGCCAGCATCATGATCTCGTCCTCGCTCTGACGGTTCTTCTCCCGCTCCAGGCTGATCAGGCCTTTCCGGTCAAAGAGCCAGCTGACGGCACCCGTCTCCGCCAGGTTTCCGCCGTGCTTGGCAAAAAGGTGCCTGATCTCGCCGGCAGTCCGGTTGCGGTTATCAGTGACGATATTCAAAAGGACCGCCACCCCACCGGGACCATAGCCTTCATAGACCAGTTCTTCGTAGCTTTCGCCTTCCAGGGCGCCGATGCCGCGTTGAATGGCCCGGTTAATGTTCTCCAGCGGGATATTGGCCTCACGGGCTTTCTGGATGGCCGTCTTCAGGCGGAAATTGGCCTCTGGATTCCCGCCACCCTGCCTGGCCGCCACCATGATCTCCCGAGCCAGTTTAGAGTAAATGTTGCCCTTTTGGGCATCTGCCTTCGCTTTCTGGTGCTTAATATTGGCCCATTTAGAATGACCAGACATAACCCACAGCCGCCACCTTTCGTGAAAAGATCTTTTTCACCCTTCTCGCGAAAATACCGCTATCTTGGGCAGGCTACGCTTGTGTTCGCTCCGGGCCTTTAAAAGTTCGATCTTCTCCCGGATGTCCGGATCAGCAACCCCCGTCAAAATGTAACGATCCAGCGCCTCGTAGGTGAGGCCCATTTCCCCTTCGTCCGTCTGTCCGGCCCAAAGCCCAGCCGTCGGGGGCTTGTTGATGATCTTCTCCGGAACCCCCAAGTGCCGGGCCAGTTCCCTGACCTCGCTTTTCACCAGGTCACCCAGGGGCAAAAGGTCCACGCCGCCGTCGCCGTACTTGGTGAAGTAACCAACCGTCAGTTCGCTCCGGTTGCCAGTACCCACTACCAGCAGATTGTAGAGATTGGCGTGAAAATAAAGGGTCAGCATCCGCAAACGGGGCTTTAAGTTGGCCATGGCGATCTTGGTTGCCTCAGCCGGGACAGCCGGTCTACCCTCGACGTCGCTGGGAAGAAAAGTGGCCACCAGGCCCTCGTAAACCCGGTCTAAACTGACCACCCGGTAATTGAGCCCAAAGGTTTCGGCCACCAGCCGAGCATCGGCGGCGTCCTCAGGATTGCTCTGGCAGGGCATGATCAAAGCCAGGGTATTCTCCGGACTGGCCTGGCGGCAGAGAGCCCCCACGACCGCCGAGTCGATACCGCCGCTTAATCCCAGGACGAAACCCTGGGCGCCCGCTTCTTCCTTGGCCGCACGTAGCCAGTTAACCAAAGCCTCAGCCAATTCTGCCGTCTTCATGAAGGCCCCCCCATTTTCCGTAAAATCTCGTTCATGCTGCCGGTCCGGTAACCGGCCAGATCCATGGTCACATAAACATAACCCAGCTCTTGGAAGCGATCCCGGACCTGCTCGGCTACCTGCAAAAGTCTCGGGAAATCTTCCGGTAAAACCTCAATTCGGGCTAAAGACCCATGGTGCCGAACCCGCAACTGACGAAAACCGAGTTGCCGTAAAAACCCCTCCGCCTGAGCCACTTGCCGGAGCTCCTCCCGGGTAATCCTGGTCCAGTAGGGAAAGCGGCTGGCCAGACAGGCGAGGCTGGGCTTATCCCAGGTCGGCAGGGAAAGCTGGCGGGAAAAAGCCCTGATTTCCGCCTTCGTCAACCCCGCTTCCTGCAGGGGGCTCCGCACCCCTAACTCCCGTGCCGCCCGTGCCCCGGGGCGATAATCGCCCAGATCATCCCAATTACTTCCGTCCACTACCGCGGCCAAACCCTCGCCGCGGGCTAAGGCCACCAGTTCGGACATCAAATGCCGTTTACAAAAATAACAACGCTCCGGCGGGTTGGTGGCAAACTCCTCGTGTTCCAATTCCGTCGTGGTGATGACCAGATGCCGCGCTCCCAAAGACTGCGCCAGGGCCCGGGCCGCCTCTACCTCTTCTGGAAAGTAGGTTTCGGAAGCTGCCGTCACCGCCAGGACCCGCTCGGGCCCAAGGGTATCTAAGGCCATTTTCAAAAGGAAAGAGCTATCGACCCCCCCGGAAAAGGCCACCAGAACACTGCCCAGGGAGACCAGGATCTCCCGCAGACGGTCCAGCTTAGTCTCGGCCCGGAGCTCCTCCGCGGCGACCGGACCCCCGCTGCCGGGTCCCTTGGCGCTCAAAGCCTCTGCCGCCTTGGCCAAAATCTCCCCTCCCTTAAACTAAAAACAAATCTTCGTCGGCCACCCGTCCCTCTTTTATCCAAAAGGCTCTGACCTCCAACTCCGGATCCAAGCCGATGATGACATAACGGGCCCCAGGGTAAAAAGCCAGCCGGACGTCTTCTGGCGACGGATAGGCTCGTCCCCCAGGATGGGAATGAAAAATGCCCAGCAATTCCTGTGCCTTAGAATTGATCTCCTCCAAAATGGCCACCAGTTCCTCGGGATCGACCTCATAGCGGAACGGACTGGCCTTGATATTGGTGGTCAGGTAGACCTTTTCCACCTGCCCGTCTTTACCAGCCAAAAGGCCGCAGGCTTCGTTGGGTTGAGCGGCCAGGCAGTGTTCAACCATCAACTGAAAGTCTGCCTTTTTCATCAATAAAGCCACGGCAGAACCTCATTTGGATGCTTTTTTCTTCCCTCCCTATTATAGTGAAAAGGGGATGCTGGCACAACTAGCTGGTCTTGAGAATTAAACCGCAGCCAACGGTTAGGATATTAGATGACGGCGTCCCGCCTGAGCCGGTTTTTTTGAGGGAAAACAACTAGAAAATTACGGGCTTCTCGTACTCAGACCAGACCACAGAAGGGGTGAGTCGGATGAGTAAAAGAGAAAAGATCCGGGAGGATCTTGAACTCCTGGCCGACGTCAAAAACCAGTACGAAGAAGCGGCCAGGGAACTGGCCGGCTTCAGCGTCGATGAAAACTACTACGCCACTGGTGAAGAGCTGGCTTCACCGCCCAAAGTTCAAATAGGTCGGGGGGACCTGACCGACGATGATTCCCTCCGCCACCGGAGCGACGGTCGAGACATTGATATCCGACGTTAAAAGAGGAATGGCCACCTTCAGCCTCACCTCCAGCTCCAGGTTCACTACATGCCGGGTTTGGTTGATCCCGGCCGCTTGGAAGCTGGACGTGAGCTTGGCTTTCACGCCGCCGACGGGCCAGACCCTGATTTTAAAAACCGGGCCACTGGTGGCAAAAAGCCGGTAACCGAGGGCCAACCCCCAGGGGAGGGTTATTTCCTCTTGCGTCAATTGATTGAGGGCCTGGGTGACGGCAAGAGCGCTGGCCGATGCCACCTGGTTCAGACGGGCCACGTCCGGCTGAATGAAGACCACGGGACCGTCTTGCCGGAAATGAAAAAGTTCCTGGTAATTGACCTGGGGCACCACCTGGTTCTGGACGGCCTCATACATGATCTCCGCCGCCAGATTGTAGACCTTGGCCTCGGCCACCTCTTTTAAGGCTGGCATGACCCAGTTCTCCACCCGAATGAAAAGATAAACCAGCAGAAGGAAAAGGAGCAGCGCAACCAACCACATCCCCAGGAAGGTCTTCCGCCGCCGGCGAAACGTCATCATCACCCCCTCATCCTCTCCGCCCACCCGCGAATAGGACGATCGTCTGTGGAGTACAAATCGTTCTTTGAAAGTATATGCGCGCTCCTGGCGAAAGGTCTTCCAAAACATCCCAAACATCCTCTTGTCCCGCTGTGATATAATGTTGTAGCGAAAGAAGGGGAACTTCGCTTCACAGGAGGCAACTATCCCAAATATGAAAAGCAAGGTGGAAAAAGGAGCGAGGCGTTGGGGTTTTTGGAAGATTTTCGGGTTGATCCTTCTTTTCCTCTTTCTATCGGGAGCCGGGGCCATTGCCGGCTTTGTTTACGTGACCATCCGGGATATGCCGGTAGTCTCCCTCACCGGCTATTCCACCGATCTCACCTCGCTCATTTACGACGCACAGGGCAATCTAGTGGCGCAGCTGCACGCTGAGGAAAACCGTCTTCCTGTTTCCCTGGACAAGATACCAGAGCACGTGCAGAACGCCTTTATCGCCATTGAGGACCATGAATTCTATCATCACCGGGGCTTCGACCTGCGCGGCATCATCCGCGCTTTTTACACCAACCTGACCACCAATACCGTTCAGGGCGGCAGCACCATCACCCAGCAATTGGTCAAAAACGCCTTTTTGACCCCGCAGCGAACTTACCAGCGCAAGATCCAGGAAATCATCCTGGCCGTTCAACTGGAACGCCTTTATACTAAAAAGGAAATTCTGGAGATGTATTTGAACCAGATTCCCCTGGGTCACGGAACGTATGGCGTTCAGGCGGCGGCCAAACTCTATTTTGGTAAAGACATCTCTCAGGTCACGGTAGGAGAAGCGGCCCTGCTGGCCGGATTAACCCAGGCCCCTTCCCTCTATTCGCCTTATAACAATCTGAAGCTGGCCAAAGAACGGCAGGAAGTCGTCCTGGAACAGATGGTCCGCTACGGGTTCTTGAAGCCCGAAGAAGCTGATAAGGCCCGCGCCGAGCCCCTCAAGCTGGCCGGACTGAAGCCACAGGAAGAGTATAAATATCCCTATTTTGTCGACTACGTCTTAAAACAGCTCCTCAATAAATACGGAAAGGACCTGGTCTACCGCGGCGGCCTCAAGATCTACACCACCCTGGACGCGCGCATCCAGGCGGCGGCGGAGAAGGCGGTGACTGAAGTCATGGACCAGGCCTATCCCCTCAAGCCTGGAACGGCCCAACCGGAAGCGGCGGTCATCGTCATGGATCCGCACACCGGTTACATCAAGGCCATCGTCGGCGGGCGCACCCACGATAAACGGCTGGCCTTCAACCGGGCCATCGACGCCAAGCGCCAGCCTGGCTCCGCCTTCAAACCCATCGCCGTGTACACCCCGGCCATCGAGAAGGGCTATACGGCGGCTACCGTCATCGATGACTCCTATGTTTCCTATCCCCAGGCCGACGGCAAGACCTGGGCCCCGGACAATTACGATTTCAAGTTCCGCGGCCTCACCCCCCTTCGCGAGGCCGTGGAACAGTCCATTAACGTGGTGGCCGTTAAGGTCCTGGACCGCATCGGCATCAAAACCGGCTTCGAATTCGCCCAAAAGATGGGGATCACTACTTTAGTGCCCAGCGGCCGTCAGAACGATTACACCCTGTCCCTGGCCCTGGGCGGCCTGACCGTCGGGGTCACCCCCCTGGAGATGACCGGGGCCTACGCCATCCTGGCCAATGGCGGAGTGAAGATGAAGCCCCTGACCATCCTCAAGGTGCTGGACAAAGACGGCAATGTCCTGGAAGAGCACTCTCCCCAAGCCGAGGGACAGGTGGTGAGCCCCCAAACGGCCTACATCATGACCGATATCATGAAGGGTACGGTGATCCGGGGAACGGGAACCCGCGGTAACATCGGGCGTCCTCTGGCGGCAAAGACCGGCACCACCAGCGACTATGTGGACGGCTGGTTCATTGGCTATACGCCGGAATTGGTGGGAACGGTTTGGGTGGGATATGATCAGCCCAAGAGTATGTATTACAAGGGCATGGGAGTAGGAGGCGGCATCTTCCCGGCCATGATCTTTAACAAGGTCATGACCGAGGCCTTGAAGGACGTGCCGGTGAAAGATTTTCCGGAGCCAAGAAACATCGTCCGGGTGGCCGTCTGTCGCGAGTCGGGAAAGTTGCCCACCAACCTTTGCCCCGCCGACCATATCCGGACCGAGATTTTTGTCAAAGGGACGGAGCCGACGACGCCCTGCGACGTCCACGTGCAGGCGACGGTCTGCGCCCTTTGCGATGGCAAAAAGCTGGCCACGCCCGATTGTCCGCCGCAGGACCGAATTACCAAGGTTTTCATCAAGCGTCCCGAGCCCTACCAGGTTGGGCCAAAGGGCCAGAAGCCTCTAGATGCCGACCTGGAGGTGCCCACGGAATACTGCGACGTGCATAAATCCAGTAGCGGCCAGGCCCCGTCGCTGCCTCCGGGAACTGGTTCCGGTCAACCCCAGCCCCCTTCTTCACCCGGGCAACCCCGGTCTCCGGGGACGCCGTAGTTTGCAACCCCGGTCTCCGGGAAGGCCGCAGCTTAAAGGTAAGGGGTTACGCCGTCTGCCGAGCAAACTCCTCGGCGGCGACCACCCGGCGGAGGGGAAAGACGACGAGGCAATCGAACAGTTGGCCAAACCCGTAACCGTAATGCTTCAACCCCTCGTCGCCCTGCGCCAAGCACCTCCGCCCTTGGCCCCGGCCGGAGGGCCGGGCCGCGCAGAGAGTTCGGGTAATGGGGTGGTGGAAGCAATCCAAACGACCCAGGTCGACGGGACCCCCCGCAACATTCCGTCCACCCATGTTTAGCGAGGTCCATCCATGATCTCGCCAAGCTTGTCCCAGGCCGTGGCCAGGGCGCTCAGCGGAGCTCGACGATGGTCACCCCTTCCCCGCCTTCGCCATAGAGGCCCAGTCGTTGCGAGCGGACGTGGGGGTGATTCCGCAAGAACTCGGTGATGGCCCGGCGCAAGGCACCAGTACCTTTGCCGTGAATGAGGCGGACTTTGGCCGCTCCGGCCAAAAAAGCGTCATCCAAGAACTTATCCGTCTTCTCAATGGCTTCGGCGGCCGTTAAACCACGCAAATCAAGCTCAGTGGATACCTCTAAAGCCTTTCCCGTTCCCAGGCGGCTGGCGTTGTCCCCCTTGGGCAAGACTACTTTTTCTTCCCGAACGGCCCGCAGGTCACCCAGCTTGACCTTCACCTTGAGGAGGCCCGCTTGAACCAGCACCTCCTCCCCTTCTGGAGCAGCCAAAACCCTCCCCTCCAGCTCCAGACTGGTCACATAAACCGGCTGGCCTGGAGAAACGGTGGTCAGGGGCGCCGAGGTTGGCGCCGGCGCGACAACTTCGGCCTCTACACCCACCTTTTCGCCGAGGCGGGCCAGGGCCTCGCGGGCCCGGGTAATCGCCCTCTCTTTTTCCCTGGCCTCCCCTTCCTGGGTTTCCCGCCGTACATTTTCGATGATCTCCTTGAGTTCCGCCTTGGCCCGGCGAAGAACTTCCCGCGATTCCCAGCGGGCCTTTTCCAGGATCGCCTTCTCCTTTTCCCGCAACTCTTTCCAGCGCTCCTCGTACTGCGTCTTCACCCGGGCCGCCTCTTCTTTAAGACGAGACATCTCCTGACGTTCTCGCTCAGCTGCCGCGCGGTCTCGCTCAATCTGGGCGAGTAGATCCTCCACCTTAATCTCTTCCTGGGTCAGAAACTGCCGGGCACGCTCAATGACTTCCTGACGCAGGCCGAGACGCTGGGAGATCTCAAAGGCATTGCTTCGCCCGGGCAGACCGACGATGAGGCGATAAGTGGGGCGCAACGTGAGGCTGTCAAACTCCACCGAAGCATTCTTGACTCCCGGCCGGCTGTAAGCGAAGGTTTTGAGCTCACTGTAATGCGTGGTGGCCACCGTCCAGACCCCATGTCCGTGGAGAAACTCCAGGATGGCCATGGCCAGGGCCGCTCCTTCTGTTGGATCGGTACCAGCCCCCAGCTCGTCCAATAAGGCCAGGGTAAGAGCCGATCCGGAAAACCTACCCCTGGCCCCAGCGGCTCCGGTTCGGCCCGGTTCGTCATCCGCGGATTGGTGTGGCTCACCTTCTGCGGAGTGGCCCGGCTCCTCGTCGGCGGACTGCCCTCCTGTTGCGGCCGCTTCAACGATGCGCACCAGGTTCCCCATATGGGAAGAAAAAGTACTCAGGCTCTGTTCTATACTTTGCTCATCCCCAATGTCGGCAAAGACTTGCCCGAAGACGGGTAACCGGCTGGGAGCCTCGGCCGGGATGAAAAATCCGGCCTGAGCCATCAGGGTCAAAAGGCCGATAGTCTTTAACGTCACCGTTTTGCCGCCGGTATTGGGCCCGGTGATGACCAGGGTGCGAAAGGAGCGTCCCAGTTCTACGTCTATGGGAACAACCTCCCCGCGCAGCAGAGGGTGCCGGGCCCGGTGGAGCTCCAACCATCCGCCGGCCTGGAGGTGGGGGCGGCTGGCCCGCATCTCCAGGGCCAGGCGACCGCGGGCAGCGATGAGATCGATCTTTCCCAAAACCTCCATGTCGTGGGCCAGATCAGGCCCGTGGCTTCCCACCAAACCGGAAAGCCGGAGCAAAATGCGCCGGATCTCCTCCCGTTCCTTCAGTTCCACCTGGCGAAGGGCGTTGTTGAGTTCGACCACCGCCATGGGCTCAATGAAAACCGTGGCCCCGCTGGCCGACTGATCATGGATCAAACCGGGGACCATATTTTTGAATTCCTGTTTGACGGGTACGACGTAGCGGTCTCCCCGCTGGGTGATGAGGACTTCCTGCAGGTAGGGACGTATCTCCGGGGAATGAAGCAGCGAATCCAGTTTATCCCGCAACCGGCCCAAGAGGGTTTTTTTCTCCCGGCGGAGCCGTGCCAGCTCGGGGCTGGCCTCATCTTTAACCATTCCCTCCTCATCGAGGCAGCGGAAGATCTCCTCTTCCAGGCCATCCGGCACCCGCAAAGCCCGGCCCAACGCCACCAGCTGCGGCACCAGATCGGCCTTTTCCTCCAGATGGCCCTGCAGGCGGCGGGTAACCCGCAAGGTCTGGGCCACCAGCAAAAGTTCCTCCGCCGCCAGGGAGGCACCGGCCGCCGCCCGGGGCAAAAACGGCCGGAGATCCCCCGCCCCACTCAAAGAAAGGCCGGTTCCGGTGGAAATCAGGCGCACCGCTTCCTCCGTCTCCGTCAGCCAGAGCTGGGCCTGATCCAGTTCGGTCGTGGGGCGGTGTCCTTGGGCTAATTCACGACCAGGCGGAAAACTGGTCAGATCGATTAGCCGTTGGCGGATCTTGTCGAATTCCAGGATACGCAAGCTTTTTTCGTCCATTTTTTAAAGCACTCCGCGGAAGTAATGGCCACGGGTGATGTCAGGCCCTGCGGTCAGTTGGCGCACTTTTTCCATATCTTCTGCTGGCACCTGGTAGGCCGTTCCGCGAGCCAAAATGGCGGTCAGGTTTTTTTGGTAAAGGGAGACCACCTGCCGGAGGTCCGCGGGCTTCATCCGCCGGGCTTCCACTTGAAAAAGGGCCAGTCCGCTTTCAACTAAGGCCGGCAGATGATCGAGCATGACCAGTTCCATGGGATTGAATAGGTGCATCCGGCAGGATTGGTCCATTTCGATGGGGAAGACAAAACCCAGACGATCCTTCAGACCAAAGCCGCGCCCCCAACAGGGTTGCCGGCACGGCCGGCCCGTCCGTCGCTCACCGAGCAGGCTCCCCACAGCGCAATATTCCGAAACCATCACCGGCAAAGGTCCGTGCACAAAGCTGCCCAGAGGCAAGGCGCTTCGTTCCACCAACCGCCGAATCTGCTCGAGGGTCAGCTCGGGGGAAAGGGTCACTCCGCGGGCACCCAGATCGCCCAGCAGGTCTACGGTCAAGGTGTTGAAGGCGTTCAAAGAGAAGTTGGCCCAAAAGGGTAGACCGAGCTCACGCACCAGGGCCAGGGTGCCCAGATTTCCCACAACGACTAGATCGGGCCCCAGGGGCGCCAGCTCTTCCAGCTGGCGGCGGATCAGAACCAAATCGTCACGGCGGCTGATGCGCGGGGTAACCAGGGCAAAAAGACGCCCGGCCCGGTGGGTTTTGTCCAAGGCCTCTCTGGTTTCCTCCAGCCCCGGCAGCTGTCCGCGGCTCCGGTAAAATTCCCCGCCGTAAAAAATGTAGCCAGCTCCCGCCGTCAGGGCAGCCGTTACCCCTTCCAGGGTGGCGACATGAACGGCCAGCATGGGCTCAGCCAAAGGCCGGTCCCCTTCCCGAGCCCTCCCACCACCCACCACCCGGGGGAGCTGGTCATTGAGCAGGGCAAAAACCTTCCGGCCGTCCAAGAAAGGGAAAACACCTTTCTCTTGCACCAGCGCCCGGCGGATGGCCCAGCTGGAGGCGAGAAGTCGTTGGCTTTCCTGGCGGAGGGTGGACTCGTCCAGAGGCGGCCGCGGGCGCTGCAAGCGCTTCTGCACGAGCTTCTCAACGGCGCGCCGCCGGACTTCGTTTATTTCGCTCAGTGGGACCATGAGGCCTTCTTCCAGTTCGACGGCGAGGTTTTCCAATTTGAAAGGCGTATTTCCCAGACGCCCGATTTTTTCTTCCAGTACGCTGCGCGTTAAAGGATGCTTTTGCGCGGCCTCCGCCAGGAAATCGCTTTCGGCCAGGACCGTATTCCCCTCTCCATCGCTCAGCCAGAGCCGCAGGGGTTGGCCCAAACGTACCTCCACCTTACCCGTGACGGGAGTCAACCGGAGAAAGCGGCGTGACCGGTAAGAGGCTTCGGCTTCCGCCACCAACTTGCGGTCCAGGGTCTTGAAGACACGGTCGCCGGGGCGGACCTCGCCCTCCACCAAAAAAGACACCACTTGCCCCTTTTCTGCCTCCGGAACAGGACGGCCGGCGTGAAACAGCTCTTTAACCTCAACTCCCACCCGGCCGCCGCGCGATACCCAGAACTCCACCCCATCACCGACCGCCAGGGGTTCCTCTAAGCGCACCGTCACCCGAGCGGAGCTCCGCTCATAGGCCACCACTCTTCCCAAAAACAAGCCCCGGTTGTTGGGGCGCTGGTAACTCATGAGGTCGCGGCCTGGGTTCCCCAAGAAATGCCCCGTGGTGAAGTCGCGGTTAAAGCTTTGCGCCAGGCGCCGTTGATCGGCAGGGGGAACGGAAAAACCTTCAACCCCCTTTTCTAAAACCCGGTCCAACGCCCGCCGGTACACCGAGACCACCGTCGCCACGTACTCGGGACGCTTCATGCGGCCTTCAATCTTAAAGGCGCTGACCCCGGCTTCCACCAGGGCTGGCAAAAGATCGATAGCCTTCAGATCGCGGGGGCTCAACAGGTGCCGGCCTACCCCTGCGCCGGAAATTTCCTCTCCCTTCTCGTTCACCAACGCATATTCCAACCGGCAGGGCTGGGCGCAGCGCCCGCGGTTTCCGCTCCGCCCCCCAATCAGACTGGACAGCAGGCACTGACCAGAGTAGGAGATGCAAAGGGCACCGTGGACAAATGTCTCCAGGCCCAGGTCGCTGATCCCAGCCCGAATGTCTTTGATTTCAGCCAGGGATAGCTCCCGGGCCAGGACCACCCGGGCAAAGCCCATCTCTCGGACCAGTCTGGCCCCTTCCAGATTGTGCACCGTCATTTGGGTGCTGGCATGGAGCTCCAAATGGGGGAAAAGGACCTGGATGAGACGTCCAACCCCCAGGTCCTGGACGATTACGGCATCGACGCCGATCTCATACAAAAACCGGACGTAGGGAATGAGGTCCGGTAGTTCACCATCGTCCACCAGGATATTCACGGTAACGTAGACCTTGACCCCCCGCAGGTGGGCATACTCTACCGCCTGTCGGAGTTCTTCTTCCCCAAAATTTCCGGCATACTGGCGAGCGTTAAAGCCCTTTCCGCCGAGATAGACGGCGTCGGCCCCGTTCTCCACCGCCGCCAGAAAGGCCTCCCACTCGCCGGCCGGGGCCAAAATCTCCGGTCTTTTCGTCCCAACCACCCAATCAATCTCCTTCTGCCGGATCCACGAGTCGTTTTTCGCCCTCGAGTTGGCGAATCTCCGTCACATCCTGGGTCACTTCCAGGGTCCCCAGGTAGTTGCCCTCTCCGTCCCGGACCGGAAAATAGCGTATGTAAATCATCCTGCCCTGTTGCTGAATCCAGAAGTCAACGGACTTCTTCCGGCCCGACTTCAGTTCTTCCAGTACCTGGTTAACCAGGTGTAAACTCTTCGGGGGATGACAACGCTGCACCTTGCGGCCAAGATCGGTCTTGGCCCGGGGGAAAATCCGCCCTTCGGCCGGGAGGTTGAAGTAGGTGACGGTGTCCTCCGCATCGACAAAAGAGACATCGACCGGTAGCGCATCGAGGATCGCCAAAAGGGTTTCCACCGGTAGATCCTGAAATAGCTTCAGGGAAGTTTCGCTCAATAGAAAGACCTCCTTGAAAAGCGGTTTATCCTAAAACTTCTTCCGGAAGCGGGAAATAGCCCAGCTCGTCGGACTCCTCTTTAATCTCCTTCCAATCCTCCTCACTCAAAAGCTCCAAAGCCACCTGATAAAAGATTTCCTGTTCTTTGGTCGTGTGTTTGGAGAAGGTCTCCAGTAGAAAGAGGAAGAGGCCGTTCAGATATTCGACATACTTGCGGAAATCCCAACCCGCCGGGACTTCCTCCAGGAGTTTCTCGATTTCCCGCCGTCGCTCCTTCATTTGGCTGTGCTCCTCCCACATGATGGTGGGAGGTTCTTCCACCCCATACTTCTCCAAAACCGGGAAGAGGGTGTTCTCCTGCCGCACGTCGTGATTCTCGGCCTCACGCAGTTTGGCCATGACGCTTTTCAATTGTGCACGGAGCTCACCAATCTCCGCAAAATCCGAGCGTTTCAACATCTCCTTGACCAATTCCCGTCCCTGGTTTAACCAGAAAAGGATTGCCTCATGATCCTTGGTCAAGCGCCAAAGGGGATGATCGGGTGGAACCTGAACCTTACTCTTTTCCAGGTTCTCGCGGAATAACTCCAGGTGAATGTCACAGGCGTTCATCAGGTCTTGAATGGTATAGCCTTCCCTGGTTAACTCGGCTTCGGCCACGGCGATGACCAGGGGATTGGTCTTGCGCAAAAGGTCCTTAAACCTCTCCTTAAAGGCATTGACGTCCTCTCCAGCCTTTAGCTGCTTGATCATGGCCTTGATCTCTTCTTTGACCTTTTCCGAATCCTCTTCCGGTTCCGGCGAAGCCGGTGTCCCTTTCCGGAGTTGTTCACCGGCCGCTTCTATTTTGGCCAGAAGCTCCTCAAAGGTGAAACCGCCCCGCTGGGCCACCTTGGCCAGAGAGATCCGCGGCGCCATCAAGTTGCGGATGGTATTGTTTTTAAGCAGATTGTACTTCGGGGTGAGTCCGATCAAAAAGTCGATGAGTCCCGGGTATTGTCGTGTCGCCTCTGCCAGAGTGGTGCTTTTCTTTAACGTGGTCATGCCTGATCTTCCTTTCGTTTCCGATTTGAATCCCATTCTCGCCCGCATTATAGAAGACTTCCGGCAGAGGAACTATGAGCTGGCTCACACCGACCCCACAGTCGCATGGTCGAGTTGGTCCGCAAGGCGGCATGAGCCGTTTGCGCCTGGTATAAAGAAATGCCCCCGTGCCTGGCCAAATCCACAGGCGCTAATGGATTTGCTCTCGGCCCATCGGGGGCTCACCCTTTTCTCCCGCCGCCTTCGTCCGCTCGGCTTCCAGCTCCTGGATGAAACGCGTCATCTCGCCCCGCAGCCGTTGGACGTTCTCCTCTAAAATGGCCTCCAGCCGCATCATGGTCAGCAGGTTGACGTCCCCCGGCGTCACCGGCTGCGCTCTCTTCTCCTTAATGACGCTGATCTTTCCGGTTGGTTCCAGGCGAGCTTCCCTGACGTCGCTTAGATTTTCGACCTCCTTTTCCCGCAAACCGATGGCTAGGTCGGCCAGGGTCACCCGTTCCTTCCGCAGGTTTTCCGCCAGGATCTTCCCGTTCTTCACCAGGATGGTGGAGGTGCCCTGGGTGGCCTTCTCAAAGCCTCGGCTGTACATATTGATCACCGTCAAAAGGATCTGCAAAAAACCAAGGGTGATAATGGGGATGATCCCCCGAAGCAAGGGAACCCGCTCTTCCGCGATGGGGATCATGGCGGCCTCACCCACCATGATGATGACGGCGATATCAAACGGGGCCAAATTGCCCAGGGTCCTTTTGCCCATCAACCGGAACACGACCAGGACCAAAAAATAGAGGAGGGTAGTCTGCAAAAAGATCTTCCCGACATCAACCAATAATTTCAAGAACGCCACTTCCCTTCCCGAGGTAATGCCATAAGATATTGTTTCCTCGGGAAGGCCAGGTTCATGTGCGCGATTTCAGCCACTTCTGTAAGTCTTTAAACCTTTTGGTGTTGAGGACGTCTTCTTTCTCCAGCCAACCCCGCCGGGCCACAGCTACTCCGTAGCGGATATCCTCCAGACCCGCCGGGCTGTGACTGTCGGTGTTAATGGCCAATTTTAAGCCGTATTCTCGGGCACGACGGGCGTTCACATCAGAAAGGTCCAAACGGTCGGGCGAGGAGTTGATTTCCAGGGCCGTCTGGGTTTTGGCTGCCAGCTCCAGGAGCCTGTCCACGTCTACGGCATAACTCTCGCGCCGGGCCAAAAGGCGCCCGGTGGGGTGACCGATAATGTCCACATGGGGGTTTTTCAAAGCTTCCTCCAAACGCCGGTTAATCTGATCAGCCGGTTGCCGGAAGCCGCTGTGGACGGAGGCTATGACCAGATCCAGGTCCTCCAGTAAGTCGTCACTGAAGTCCAGGCGGGCGTCTCCTAGGATGTCTACCTCAACTCCCTTCAGAATGGTAAACCCCTCCAAGGAACGGTTGAGGGCATCGATCTCCTCCATTTGCTGGCGCAGCCGCTCCTCCGTCAAACCCCGGGCAATTCCCAATGACCGCGAGTGGTCGGTAATGGCCAGATATTCGTAACCCCGCCGCCTGGCCGCCTCCACCATCACCGGTATGCTGCCCAAGCCATCGCTCCAGGTGGTGTGGACGTGCAGGTCGCCCCGGAGGTCTCTTTCTTCTAGAAGAAGGGGAAGCTTTCCGGCCAGGCCGGCCTCGATCTCCCCCCGATCTTCCCGCAATTCCGGAACGATGTACGGCAACCCCAACTTCTGGTAGATTTCTTCCTCGGCCGCCGGGATAAACCCCGCTCGCCCCCCAGCCACCGCCCCTTTCATCTTGCCGGTCATACCGGTGGCCGGAGGACCTTCTTCATTCGGTTCGTCCTCCTCGGCAAAAAGCCCATATTCGTTGATCTTCAGACCGTGGCTTTTGGCCAACGTCCGCAAGCGGATATTGTGTTCTTTAGAACCAGTAAAATGGTGCCAGGCCGCCGGGAAATATGGCGGTTCGACTACCCGTAAATCCACCTGCCATCCTGGTCCCAGGGTCAGACTGGCCATGGTTGCTCCCTTGGCCAGGACCTCCTGGACCTGGGGCAAGGAAACAAAGGCCTCGATGAGCGCAGGCGGATCCTGAGCCGCCGCCACCAGGTCGATGTCCCCCACCGTCTCTTGCCAGCGGCGAATGCTCCCCGCCACCTCGACTCGCGTCACCCCCGGAAATTTCCCCAGGCGCTGGGCCAGTTCCTGAGCCAAAGGAAGGGCAAAACCGAGGGGAATCCGTCCCCCTTGAGCTGCCAGCAAATTGATCCCTTCCAGAATATGTCCCTCTTTTTTGGCTCCGATCCCCGGTAAATCGCGCAGGCGATGTTCTTCAGCTGCCCGCTTCAATTCGGTGAGGCTCGTAATTCCCAGGTGCTCATAGATGGTCCGGGCCGTTTTGGCCCCCACCCCTGGAATCTCCAGTAGCTCCACCAGCCCGCTGGGAACCTTCCCCTTCAAGTCCTCATAAAAACGGCAGGTGCCAGTGGCCAAAATCTCCTTGATCTTTTCGGCTAACGCCTTTCCGATGCCCGGAATCTCCTGCAACCGGTCTTCGCTCGCCACCTTTTCCAGGTCTTCCGGCAGATTCTCCACCGCCCGCGCCCCTCGCCGGTAAGCGGTAACGCGAAAGGAGTCCTCCCCGGAAAGTTCCAGCAGGTCGGCTATATTCTCAAAGATGGCGGCTACCTGGTAACGTTTCATTGATCGCCTCCACCATCAATGGTGATGGTGATGTCCCCGGTCCCACTCGATGACCGAACGGTTGGCGACCAGGGTCCCCTTAATGTAGGCCTGAACTACATCACCGACCAGGCCAGAAGCACCGGGAAGAACGTCGATGCCGCGCTCCTCAAAATGAGCCACCGCACCACCGCCGATTCCGCCGGCAATGATGAGCTCTACTCCTTCGCGCGAAAAAGCCGAAAAAAGGTCCTCGTGATGAAAGCCCTCGCGGGCGTTATTGCCAAGGACCTTTACCTCTTTGACCTCCCCGGCTTCAATCTTGACCACGGTGAAATAGGGGGCTCGTCCAAAGTGGCCGGAGACCTGGCTGTCAAGCCCCCGATCATCAAGACTGGGGATAGCCACCGTTATCATTCCGCTGCAAACCTCCTGTCCGTTTTTGCCACCAGATTTCACCACGATTTTACTCTCCTTGCCCGCCGGTGTCAATTGACTGTCGTGCCAGCGGTTCGGGAGCCGGCGGCCCGAGGTAGAAGCCCTGGCCATAGTCACCCCCCAGCTCGCGCAAGATCTTTAAAGCCAATCCGTCTTCCACCCATTCGGAAATGGTCTCTTTACCCAAAGCGCGCGCCACGTCGCCAGAAACGAAAAAGCCCGCCGCAGCGGGCTAATCAAGAACCGCAAACTAACCGGACAGGCCAGGATTCGCCTCTTTAAGGAGGAGATGGCATAATTATACTGCGACCGCTTTCCGGCCGCAGCACCCCTCTGATCTCACGGCAACTTCGGCGATCTCACAGCCGGCTACCTACGGCCGCACCACCACTTTGATGGCCGCCGGATCCTTGTCCGCCAGGGCAAAGGCCTGGTCGATCTGGGACAGCGGGAACTCCGCCGAGAGAAGGGACTTAATGTCAATCAGACCATCGATAACCGGGCGCAGGACGCGGGGTGTCCAGACGAAACGTTCCTCCTCCGTATGGTGAACCAGGGCAGTGGTGCGGATCTCAAAGCCATCATCGTGCCAGCGGCTGATGTTTAGCGTTACCGGCGTCGTCACCCAGCTGTAGAAGACGTAGATGCCGTTGTGTTTGAGCATGGCCGAACCCTGGTTGATGGCCTCCGCCGTTCCTGCGGCTTCCACCACCACATCTGCCCCTCGGCCCTTGGTCAGATCCTTAACAATGGCCACGGGATCCTCCTTTTTCGCGTTGATGGTGACGTCGGTCCCGAGCTTTTTGGCCAGCTGGAGCTTGCCGTCGACCACGTCGATTCCAATGACCATTTTCGCGCCTTTTCGTTTCAGGACCTGAGCGATGATTTGTCCGGCAAAACCCAGGCCATACACCACTGCCGTATCACCCAATTGGACCCCAGAATGCATCCCGGAATACATGGCGCAGGCAATGGGTTCGCCCAGGGCAGCCAGATCCATATCCATACCCTCGGGGACCGGCTGCAGGCCACTGACCGGTACCTTGAAATAGTCGGCAAAAGTGTTACACCAGCTAAAGGCCATGACCTGATCGCCGACCTTGTACTCGCGTACCCGCGAGCCGACCTCCACCACGGTTCCGCCTCCCTCATGGCCCAGGTAAAAAGGGAGGGTGATCTTCTCCGGGAGGTCGCCACGGAAGATGGACTTGTCCGAACCGCAGATGCCGGCTAAATGAGTTTTGACCAGGACTTCGTCTTCTTTGAGCTCAAGCTCCCGTTCCCCCAAGACGATCCGTCCGGGTGCTTCCAAGATGGCCGCCCTCGTTCTAATCCCCATCTCTCCACCTCCATCAACGTCACTGCCTGCCCTGAATAAGGTTGTCCTGTCCGGGTGATGTCCGGCTCACTCCGGTGCTCCGCGTCGACCGCACCGCGGCTCGCTGCGGGCGAAACCGGGCCGCCCTCAACTCGCTGTCCTGGCTCGGTGAGGGCTGGCGCGGACCTCCTTGTCCGCGCCGCCGGTTTCGCCTCCTCGCTTCGCCGGGTGCCGTTACCGGCGCTCCGCAAGTCGCTCGCCTGGGACAGTCACCCGGCCCCAACCATTTTCATCCCCTGCTGGTGCCGCTTGCGGCATGAGGGTCTGCCCTGAAGGACTATATCGGTAGCCAAATTGCTTTGTACACGGTATACCATTCGGCATGACCCGGCCGTTTCCTGCCCCCGGAGGTTTCGTCAGACAGAAACTTTGCGCACCACTACTTCCGGTCCCCGCTCGCTGATTAATAAGGCTGAAATCAGTGGCGCTGGTCACGGACCGGGTGGGCGCGCGGTGACCACTTACAAGTGGGAGTGGCCGGCGAGCAAGGTGTAAGCCCTCTGGGTTTCGTTACGATCAGGTTGGAGTGACTTGCGTCCGCCAATTGGCCTGGAAAAGTGTCTTGCGTCCACCAAATCGGCCTGTAAAACTCTCTTGTCAAGGCACCCTTTTCCTGCTACATTTGTTCCGTGAGTCGTGGCCGCCCTTTTGGGGCTTTGTGCTCAGGAGGTTTTTAATATGACCAGATCATTTCGTCCCCGGATAGGGGTTATCGGTCAATCGGGTCCCATCGGTCCCGCTTTGCAGGAAATGGCCGAAACCGTCGGGCGGGAGGTCGCCCGCCGTGGTGGTATCCTCCTCTCCGGAGGACGGGACGGCATCATGGAAGCGGCCTCCCGCGGCGCCAAAGAGGCGGGTGGCCTGACGGTGGGGATCTTGCCGGGTGACCTTTTGGAAGAAGGGAACGAGTACCTGGACGTCCCCATCACTACCGGCCTGGGCATGGATTTTCGCAGCCTGGTGCTGGTGCGTTCCTGCGACGCCATCATTATGCTGGGGGGAAAAAACGGGACCCTCCTCGAACTTTCCAATGCCTACTACAACCGGAAGCCGGTGGTGGTCTTGCCGGCCTCCGGAGGCTGGGCGGAAAAGGTGCCCCATTTCGCCTACGCCGGAGCTTACCTGGACGACCGCCGGAGCGTGGAGATCAGATATGCCTCCACCCCCGAAGAGGCGGTGGCTTTGGCCTTCGCTCTGGCCCAATCCTTCAGATCAGACTCAACACCGCCAAAAGGATGATGGTACTGGAAGCCGCCCCGCCGGCCAAAATAGCCCCCGTAACCACGGGAACCGCGTCCGCCGGGCCAGCTAAGCCGCGGTAAAGCAGGCCCAACCGCAAGGCGGCCTCGGCCAGGTTGGCCAATAGAGGTATTCCACCCCGCCCCAGGCCTCGCAAAACGGCCCCACCCGTTTGCTCCAGATAAAGGAAAAGCGGATAGAGGGACAAAGCGGTAATGACCTCTCCCGCTTCCGGTGTCGCAAAAAAGAAACTGGCTAAAACCCGGCCTCCCAGCTGAAAGACCGCCGCCACCATCAGGCCGAGACCGGCGCTGGCCACCAGACTTTTTCTTATCCGTCCCCGGATCAGGTTTTTTTGGCCTTGCACTGCGGAAACTCGGGGAACCAGAGCCAACGCCAGCGAACCGGTGATAACCCCGGGAAAGCCCACCAAAGGTAACGCCAGGCCATAAACCAGCCCATAGATGTGGAGAACCTGGTCCAAAGCCCATCCGTTGGCCAAAAGTCGCTGGGAGAAAAGGGAAAGCTCGGCCAAACGTGTCCCGGCAGCCAGCAGCCGGGCCAGGATCACCGACATACTGAGAAACACCAGGTCGCGAAGCAGGACGGAAGGGGAAACGCCAGCCGGTGGCGATTCTCTTCCGGCACCCTGGCGCGCCGAAGCCCCCGTCATTACCGCGGGCCTGGCCCTCTTCCTGATGGCTATAAAGGCTGAGGAAGAGCGGATGGTCGACCGAGAACTACGGGCACCGTAACTCTGGCCGCCACGCTGCCGAAAAAGGGCCCCGGCCAGCGTCCCCCAACTGGCCACTTCGGCTAAAAAGAGCCCCGCCAAAACCCAGGAGATTTTCGCCTCCGTTCGTGCCGACAAGCTGCTGGCAGCGGGGAGAAGGACCGAATGGCCCAAAAGCCCCGGTATAACCACCAAAGCCGGCAGGAGCAACCAGCAAAGACGGACCAACTGGTAATTCACCTGAGCCAACAGTAGCGGCCAGAGTTCGCTTTTCCCCAAAAAGTATCCTCGCCAGACAGCGGAGAAAATGGGAAGAACCAGCAGTGGCCAAAAGACCCGCAGTGGGAGAAGGGAAGCAGCCAAAGGTGCGGCGACGAGCTGAGCCAGGGGCCGGATGGTTCCCAGGGCCAGGATGGAGAAAAGAGCGGCCAGGCCGAAGCCCCACCGGAGCAAACGGGCAGTGGTGACCTCCGCCGGGAGGCGTTTTTCCTTGGCCACTACCTGGGAAACGGCAGTGACCAGACCGGCCCCCACTGGGCCGCTGACGGAATAGCCGAGGGCGCTTACCGACTGGTATAAACCCATTCCGTCTGGGCCGAGGAACCGGACTAAAAGGATTCTGTAAAAAAGGGAAAGACCGCGTCCGATGAGATTGGAAAGGATCAAAAGAGAGGCGGAAAAGAAAAGGGATTCTTTCTTCACATTATCAGATCTACTCAGGGGCCGCTGGCGATATGCCAAATTCCTGTTGCTTCGGGATCCGAAGGAGGGTATTATTTAACTGAGGGAAAGATTAGAGGGGCGAAGTAAAGTGCTAAGAAACCATTGCTTTCCTGGCCAGCTGCCCCGAAGGTATTTCCCCGCATTTCCCAGGGGAATCGCGCCAAAATCGTCTGCTTTCAGTTAAAGGAGTGTCTGCCTTGCTCGCCGTGCGCCTGGCCGATCCAGTCCCGGTGGGAGCGACTGCTCCCTTCCCTTCCCGGGAAGGCCCAACCAAACAGCAAGTGCGAAAAACCATCCTGGCTCTGGCTGGCCCCACCCTCGTGGAAATGTTCTTGGTCACCTTTGTCCAGATGATCGATATGATCATGGTGGGCCATGTGGGACCGGCGGCCGTGGTGGCCGTCGGCCTGACGAACCAACCCATCCTTTTTGCCCTTTCCGCCTTCATGGCCTTAAACGTCGGCACCACCGCCTTGGTGGCCCGCGCCATCGGCGCCGGAGATCGAGCCACGGCCGAACGGGCGGCCACCCAAACCCTGGTCATCACGTTCTTCCTGGCCCTTTTAGTGGCCGGTCTGGGTTTTTCTTACGCCAGAAATATTATCCTGCTCATGGGAGCAGGACCCGATGTAGTCGACCAGGGCACCGGTTTTATGAAACTGGTCAGTCTCAGCCTCATCTTCAGCACCATCGGGATGAGCGTCGCCGCCTCTTTGCGCGGGGCAGGCGATACCAAGACCCCCATGTGGATCAACGTCTTGACTAATATTTTAGTCATCGTGGGGGATTATATCTTCATTTACGGTCACCTGGGCTTCCCGGCCATGGGCGCCGTGGGAGCCGGCTGGGCCACGCTGCTGGCCCGGGTGATCTCGGCCATCATTTTCCTCTCGGCCATCTTCAACCCCCGGGGGGCCTTAACCCTGGCCTGGCGTGGGTACCGCTTTGATGGTGAGCTGGTCAAGCGCATCCTTAAAATTGGTTTCCCGGCAGCGCTAGAGCAATTCGTCATGCGCGGCGGTATGCTCACCTTCGTCCGCATCGTGGCCAGCCTGGGGACGGTGACCTACGCCGCCCACCAGATCGCCCTCAACATCTTGGGGCTCTCTTTTATGCCGGGGATGGCTTTCGGAATGGCCGCCACCACCCTGGTCGGACAGAACCTCGGCGCCCAAAGACCCGACTGGGCCGAACGCTCCGGTTACGAAACCCGCCATCTAGGTATAATCCTGGCCTCCTTTATGGGGGCCGTATTCTTCTTTTTCGGCCCCTGGATCATCCGTCTTTACACCAGCGATCCCGAAGTGATTCGTCTCGGCTCCATCGCCCTCAAGATCATCGGCCTCATTCAGCCGGCTCAATCCAGTCAGTTCGTCCTGGCTGGTGGCTTAAGGGGGGCTGGCGATACGCGCTGGCCTTTGTATGCCACCGCGGCCGGCGTTTGGGGAGTCCGCATCACCCTGGCCTATTTTTTGGTCTTGCACCTGGGCCTGGGACTCACCGGAGCCTGGTTGGCCATGGCCGTGGATCAATTCACGCGTTCCCTTTTCATTGGCTACCGTTACAAGTCGGGTAAGTGGAAGGCCGTCAAGGTTTAGCTCACGCCAGTTGAGTCCGGCAACGAACGGCTTGCGTCTGGCCGCCCCCGGGTTATCCGTTTCCCCGGTTGTCAGCCCTGCATTTTATATCCGACGCCCCATACCGTCTTGATATATTCCGGGTTGTCCGGCTCTTTTTCCAGTTTCTGGCGGAGACGCCGGATGAGGACGGTTACCGTGGCCGGATCGGCGCCAAATTCATCCTTCCATACCAGGTCCAAAAGTTGTTCCCGGCTGAAAACGCGGTTGGGGCGGCTGGCCAACGTCCAGAGGAGATCGAACTCGCGAGCCGTAAGTTCGACGGGCTTTCCGTTCATTTCCACCGTGCGGCTGTTCCGGTCGATGAGCAGCCCCCTTATGCGGATTCTCTCCTGGCCCTGCTGGGCGCGGTGGTCCTGAACCCGGCGTAAGACGGCTTTCACCCGTAAGAGGAGTTCCGTCGGACTGAAGGGTTTAGTTATATAATCATCGGCCCCCAGGGTAAAGCCGGCCACTTTGTCGGCTTCTTCCCCTCGGGCTGAGACAATGATGATGGGCTGCGCGCCCTCTTTGCGGAGCTCACGGCAAACCTCCAGACCATCCATTTCCGGTAGGCGCAGATCCATGAGCACCAAATCTGGCCTTTCGGCCCTGGCCTTCTGAATGGCATCGAGCCCGTCACCGCTGGTCAAGACCCGGTACCCTTCCTTACGCAAGGTCTGCACGATGATTTTCTGGATCTTCGGATCATCTTCCACTACCAGGATACTGGCCGACATGAGGCAACCCCCAAGGCAAAATCTTTGTGGCGAGCACTCAAAGGGGCTCGGCGCGCAACGGCAGGGTGAAATAAAAGGTGCTCCCCCGGCCCATTTGGCTTTGAACCCAAATCCGTCCACCGTGGAGCTGGACCAATTCCTTAGCCAGGGCCAACCCCAGCCCCACTCCCTGACCCGGTTTCCCGACCTGATGGAACTTCTCGAAGATGGCCTCTTGTTCCTCCTCGGGAATCCCGATGCCGTTGTCGCTGACCCCGACTAAAAGGCACTGCCCATCTTCCTTTGCGGCGGCCGGCCGTTGCTCGCTTTTGCCAGCGTTACTGAAATCGGACTGGTGATGTCGTTCCAGGAAGACGGTCACCCGGCCGCCCTCTGGGGTAAACTTGATGGCGTTATTCAGCAGGTTGTTCAGGATATGTCTGACTTTGGTGCGATCGGCCAGGGCCCACCATTCTCCTCTCTCCGCCGGTACTTCCAGCTGGATATTCTTTTTCCGAGCCAGAGGACCAATCAGGGCCAGGGTATCGGCGATGACTTCCACCAGGTCGAGGGGTTCCAGGGCCAGCTCCAGTTTGCCCGCCTCCAGTCGCGCCATCTGGAGCAGGTCGGTCACCTCCAGCAGAAGTTGGCGGCCACTATCCCCGATTTCCTCCAGGTATTCCCGCTGTTCCGGGTTTAACGGGCCCGTGGCCGGATCCAACAGCATCTCGTTATAGGCCAGGATCGCGGTCAGGGGCGTCCTCAATTCGTGGGAAAGATTGGCCAAGACGTCGGATTTAAAGCGGTTGGCCTCTTCCAGCTCGCGGTTGGCCCGGGCCAAACTGGCATTACTCTCCGCCAGCTCCCGAGTCCTTTCCCTTACCTTTTCCTCCAAAAGGAGATGGGAGGAGTGGAGCTGGTGGGCGACTTGCTCAAAAACCTCCGACAGAAAGCGGATCTCCCCCGCACCCCCGATGGCCTTCACTGCTCCCCAATTCCCCTGTCCCAGCTCCAGCGCCATCCGGCTCATTTCCTGCAAGGGCTGGCTGACCAGGCGCCGGGCCAAAAAGCTGCTGGCCCAACGGGTGATCAATAAGAAGAGACCGGCCATGAGAATGCGGCCCCAGATGCGTTTTTCCAGGGTGGCCTGAAAACTGTCCATGGGTATTTTCAAGCTGATGGCTCCGGCAAAATCGCCGAACTTCAGGCCCTCCTTGGGATAGCCGGCCACATCTTTAGCTCCAGCTGGCTCGCCGTGGCAGGCCAGGCAGGACTCTTCCGCCCGGAGCGGAATCATGTAGCGAAAATACCAGCGTGATCCGGAAAAATCGTCGCGCCAGATCTCCGGCACCTCCGGTCGGTCAGCCAACTCCTTTAACATGGCCAGCTCGACCTGGTCCGGTTCGTTGGCCGGATTCCGCACGATCAGCCGGGTTTGTTTCAGGGTAAAACGCGTCGTCTCGCCGAAGAGAGCCGCCACCTGCCGTCCAACGGCCGCCGGGTTTAAGTGTTTGAACTGGACATTCCCCGTCACCGGATCGGTATTGATCTTGTCCTGGTTGCTGGCGATGACCGCCCGTAAGGCCACCAGCTCCTGAGTCACGACCCGGGCCCGCTGGATCATCTCCCTCTCCGCTTCCTGCCTGATCTCATAGATATCCCAGGCCACGCTGATGGCGGTAAAGGCGACAATGATGACGCCCAAACCCAAAAGCAGCCGGTTGCTCAAGGGTAGAAGATCAAAATAAGCACGACTGCGTTGCCAAATGCCGTCCAAAAAAGAGCACCCCAGTTGCCACTGGCGTCGGATTTTGGCGGTCAGAGCTCGAAGCAGCCCAACTCTCTCCTTTCCGGCGGGAACTAGATAAAAATTCGCGAAGAATGGCACAAAATCCTTCCGGATGATTTTGGGACGGCTTGCCCGATCAAGCCAACAAAAATTCCTCAAAATAACTCCGGCAAGAAGAAAGCTTCGGTAAAAAGTTAGGGGCGCCAGCCGGTGCGGTTCCAGTCCCGTACCGGCTGCGCCCGGGCGCGTTTTCCCCTGAGACAGGGAGCCCTTTCATTTCGTCCCGTCAAAGGTGAATTCCTTGTTCAATTCCGGCCGGTACAAAACCCCTTTGGTCCCCCGTTTGGCGTACTTACTGAGCTCCAGATCGAACTTATCGGGAACCGTCACGCCGGCCTTAACCAGGGCCTCCCGCGCCTTCATTTCCGCCCGGTTGGCGTAATATAAGGCATCACCCAACACCCGCAGCGCCTCTTCCGGATTATGGAAGCCCATGCTGTTTTCAGCGGTAATGAACTCTACCCGGTAATAGGCCTTCTCATAAAGGGCCTTCGCTTCCGTCAGGAGCCCCTGGTCCACCCCTGTGGTTTTGTTGGCCAGCTCGATGGCCTTAGCCGCCTGCGCCGCCGCATTGCCGGCCCGCGTGGCCAGGTTGTTGGTGCGATCCTGGATGTAGATGACCTGCTCGCGCAACCATTGCGGGCTCTGGGTATGGCACTGGGTGCAGGCTCGCATGTCCTCCTTCAGCGGGCTTTCCACGTGGTGCGAGGATATTTTGGTGCTCCCCACTCGCTCGTAAGGCATGTGGCAATCGGCGCAAGCCACCCCGGCCTTCCAGTGGACGCTCCCGTTAGAATACAGCTCAAACTCGGGATGACGGATGTGGCCCAGTTTTATCCCGGTGATGTTGCTCTTCCATTCCAGGTTGGCCGGATCAGATTTGATGACCGCCTCGATATCCTCGATGGCGATGTGGCCCCATTGGGACTTCTGCCAGGGCAAGAACAGCCCCGTCGGCTTCATCTCTTTATCCCGCGGGATGATATAGGTATTGTGGCACTGCGCACAAACCAGGGTCCTTTTTTCCTGACGAGTTAACGTCGCCGGATCTTTCCCCAATGTCTTCAGCGCCTCCCCTAAAAACCAGCGGGAAATGACCAGATCCATGGTATTGGGCTCGTGACAATCGATACAAGAGAGGCCCAATTCGGCATGGTTTTTCGGGATCTGGCTGTGGACCTGATCATAAGGCAGCCGGAAGTAGTCGATCCCCAGCTTTTCTTTGAGTTGCGGGGCGTAGGGGGTCTTGCAGGAGAGACAGACACCACCTGGTTTGCGCCGGGAAGGGTCGATGTCCAGCTGGTCCTTCAACATATAGACGTGGCCGCGCGGCTCGTTGAACTCGATGCCGAAACCCCAACCGTCCAAGAGGACCAGCTGGTAGGGGTACTCGCTCAACTTATCCAAGGGCTCGGAGCCCTTGTATTTGCTCTGACCCTGTCCCCCCTCCTTCTGCTTCATAAAGCTGTCGTATTCCAGGGGATAAACCTTCCCCCAAACAGCCGGATCCACTTCTCCCGGCGGGATAGTCGCCGTTTTTACCGGCTGGGTTTTGGCGGGGGCGCAACCTCCCAGAAAAAGGACGATCAGCAAAAAGACCGTCAGGGGCAAACAGGAAAAGGTCCGCCAGCGCAACATCCGCCGTCTCAGCGACTGGCTCTGTCCGTCTGACCAGAGCCCTGGCCTCGTTCCGGCCTGCCCATTAACCCTTCCGGTCGTCCCGGTTTTGTGGCCTTGGCTAAACAACTTCACCACCATCCTTGTGCGAATAATAACAATCTAGCCTAGACAGACTCTGGACCTACCGGCCCGCTTTTGCCCGCGCATAGGTGCCGCCGCCGGATCGGTCAGCGAGGGCAAACATCCTCACCTACAACCTCGTCGCGTCGTCCGGCTTCAAAAAACCAACCGGCACGAATCCATCCTCCCCAGCGGACCCTCCTCATCTCTAATACCCATGCGGCACCGCGCGATGGCACTCCCAACACCGGCGATCTTCCTGACTCACCCGTTCCAGGAGGGGACCGTGGCAGCGAAGACAATTCTCTTGCACCGTCTTACTGCCGTGAGCCGATAATCTAATGGGGTCCGGGATTTGGTTGGTGTAAAAGTAGTAGAGGTGCCGGAGGCCATCTCCACCTTTCCCGATAAGTTTGCTGGCCAGGTTCTGATGAGGGACGTGGCAATCACTGCAGGTGGCGCCCAGCCGGTGGGCCGAGTGGTACCACCGTTCGTAGGGTTGCTCCATGACGTGACAGCCCAGGCAAAACTCCGACCGGTCCGTGTAACGCAGAAAGGCCGCCGTTCCGCCTACCGAAAGGCCGAAGATCATCAGGGCCAGGAGCAGGGGGACCAGTCGCCATTGCCGACCAGCCCCCGCCCAACGCCGTCTTTTTCGCTTACCGCCGCGCCCTTCGCCATCTCCTGCTTCAGAGGAAGGAGGGACGGTCTGTCCAATGTCCTTATGGGCCGACGGGTCGAATGACTCTTTCTCCAACCGCTTCACCTCCTCGAACACTTCCCCTGGCGCTGTCCTCGCCCAGGAAGGGATAGTTGCCGATGAACCAACCGCTGATCAAAAGGAGCAGCCCAAACGGGAGAAGATCCACCGCCATTTCGAAAAGGGTCGGCAGATAAGACCAGAAGGCGACGAAAACCGGTTCACCCGGGCGGAACTGCCCAACGGCCATGGGGTAGTTCCAAAAGCTCACCTTTCCCGGTATGGCCAAACTCAAGGGGAAGCGATTTTGGGCCGGGTACATGAGCATGAGGCGATGGGCAAAAACGCCCACAAAGACCGCCGCCGTCCCCAAAACCAAAGCGCCTACCGATCTGGCGCCATCCCGGCTCAGAAAATACAGCAACACCGCCAGGGGCAAAATGACCTCGCTGAGGTGCAAGGGCAAATAGCGTCCGAAGACCAGGGCCAAAGTCCCGGCCGCTTCCTCCTTCCCCCACCACCAGTGGATGAGAAGATCGTTATACATGAAGAAGAAATGTACCAGCAAGGCTCCGCCGATAATCTTGGCCAGCAGGCGAAAAGCTCCTTGATATTCGCCGAAGCGCTCGCGGGGCACGGTGAAGACGGCCATGATCAACACCAGCGCCGTCCCGGAAGCCACGGCCACCGCAATAAAGTCCGGAGGAAGGACGGCCGTATTCCACCAGGCTCGCGACGCCTGGGTGGCAAAGATGAGAGCGGTAATGGTATGGATGAGGATGGCCACCGGTAGCCCCACCAGGGCCACCCGGCGGGTCCAGCGCCCGGAGATTTCCTCAACCTGCTCCTGCGGTAAGCTGGCCGCCCAGGCGAAGGGGAAGCGGCCTCCTTCCTTCCAGCCGCTGGGCAAAAGTTGAAAATAGACGCTCAAAAAGGTCAAGATGACGTAAGTGCCGACGACCAGCACATCCCAGATTAGGGGCGAGCGGAAGTTGGGGTGAAAAAAAAGCTGGTAAAAACGATCGGCCCGCCCCAAATCGATGAGGACCGCGGCGGTGGCCGCGATAATGCTGGCGAAAGCAGAAAGCGAGGCCAGACGAGTAAAAGGTTT
>Ga0334722_10000716_pt1 | contig 46708 bp, 38 predicted proteins | sample C3_bottom_MG_FD_207210 | JGI IMG/M metagenome (GOLD analysis project Ga0334722, IMG submission 207210) | Sediment microbial communities from Yellowstone Lake, YNP, Wyoming, USA - C3_bottom | ecosystem: Environmental > Aquatic > Freshwater > Lake > Sediment | place: USA: Wyoming | collected...
TTTTTACAGTATACATGGCTACATTCTGCAGCAAACCGGGACGCAGGAAAAAGAATAACCGCCGGGTATCATGGGAATTTCAGGAGGCGAGGCCTACGAAACTGCCGGGGAACTTCGGCCTAGTTCACGTGCGCCTGGGCTTGGCCGAGCGCCTCCGATTCGCGCGTCTCCTGCTCGCCCTGCCGCCCTCTGGCCGTCACTGGGGCGCCCGTCCCGCGGAAAGGTTGCGCGGCCCCCTCCACTCGATGGGGCGGGACCGGCAGGCCGTCACCTATCACTACGATATGTCCAATGCATTCTATTCCCTGTGGTTGGACGAGAGGATGGTGTACTCCTGCGCGTATTTCACGGATCCCGACGACAATCTGGACACGGCCCAGGAACGGAAGCTGGATTACCTTTGCCGTAAGCTGCGGCTGCAGCGCGGCGAACGCGTGCTCGACATCGGATGCGGATGGGGAGAGCTGGTCATCCACGCGGCGAAGAAGTACGGCGTCCAGGCGCACGGGATCACATTGAGTGGACCTCAGGCGGATCTTGCAAACGAACGGATCCGCCAAGCCGGGCTTTCCGACCGCTGCCGGGTCGATGTCCGTGACTATCGGGAAATCCACGCGCCGGAAAGCTACGACAAGCTGGTCAGCGTGGGGATGTTCGAGCATGTGGGGGAGTCCCGGCTGCTGGAATATTTCCGGGGGGCCTTCCGTCTGCTTCGGCCGGGCGGCGTGTTCCTGAACCACGGGATTGCCTGTATTCCCGGCTTTCCCCCGATCCCCGGGCCCTCATTCTCCGACCACTACATCTTCCCGGATGGGGAACTCTTGCCGCTCGGCACGACGCTGCGTGCGGCGGAGGCGAGCGGCTTCGAGGTGCGCGACGTGGAGAGCCTGCGGGAGCACTATGTGCTCACTCTTCGGCACTGGGTACAGCGGTTGGAATCACGACGGGAAGAGGCATGCAGTCTCACCGACGAGAAGACCTTCCGGCTATGGAGGCTGTACCTTGCCGGGGCGGCTCACAAATTTCGAATGGGTCAGAACAGCGTCTACCAAGTCCTTCTTTCCAAGACCCTCGATGGGAAGAGTGGACTGCCGCTGACCCGGGGAGACTGGTCCCAATGGCCGTCGGTTACAAACCCCGAAGGGCCAGGAAGAAAGGCGCAAGTAAAGATTGATGAGAGCGAACAAAAACAATAGCTGGCTCACCAGAAGCCTCCTCGGCATCGGCCTGACGAGCCTCTTGAGCGACATGGGGCACGAGATGACCACCGCCATTCTTCCCATGTTCCTTGCCACCATCGGCGGGACAGCGGCGACCCTCGGGCTCATCGAGGGGATCGCGGATGCCTCGTCAAGTTTCGTCAAGCTCTGGATGGGGTACTACAGCGACCGGGTCGGCAGGCGAAAGCCCGTTGCGGTCGTCGGCTATGCGATCACCGCATTCAAAGGTCTGTTCGCCTTCACCACCAACTGGTACCAGGTACTCGCCATCAGGACGGTGGCCTGGATGGGTAGGGGTGCGCGCGGTCCGGTCAGGGATGCGTTAATGGCCGACACGGTTGATCCCGCCAACTATGGACGGGCGTTCGGGTTTCACACCGCCATGGACACTATCGGGGCGGTTATCGGCCCCGCCATCGCGCTTGCGCTGATTGGGATCCTCAGCTACCGGCAGATATTCCTTATTTCGTTTATCCCGGGTTTTCTGTCGGTCGCCTGCTTCGTGTTGATGGTCAAGGAGCACGCCCGGAAGCCTGACCGGAAATTGCGTTTCTGGGCGCGGGTCCAGGAGTTCCCTCTCAACTTCAAGCTGTTCGTGCTCAGCGTCGGGATCTTCGGCCTGGGAAACTTCGCCCACACGCTCCTGATCCTGCGGGCGATAGAGATACTGGCGCCGGAATATGGGAAAAATACTGCCGCGGCAACGGCGGTCGGACTCTATACGCTCCACAATATCCTTTACGCCGGGGCCGCTTACCCGGCCGGCGTTGCGAGCGAGAGGTTCGGCAAACGCCCCCTCCTCGTCATCGGCTATCTGCTGTTTGCCCTTATGTGTCTGGGATTCATCCTCGAACCGCCGCGACTCTGGGCCATGGTCATCCTCTTTTCCCTTGCGGGAGTCTACATAGCCCTCGTCGATTCCATGGAAAGGGCCATGGCGGGAGACCTCCTCCCCGCGCATTTACGTGGTACAGGGTACGGCATACTGGCGATGGTGAACGGCGTCGGCGATTTCGTCTCCAGTTTCGTCGTCGGGCTCCTCTGGGCCAAGGTTTCCCCCGCGGCAGGTTTTCTCTACGCCGGCGCCCTGACCCTCATCGGCGGAATCGTGCTGTTTCTGGTGAGGAACACGCGGGGGCCGCAGGATGCTAAGGGTACATGAACGAAGAGCGGTCGGGCAACGCCGGATTCCTCTACCCTGATCAACGGGGGGGCTCACCACGCTCCCGAGTACGCGGGAGGAGAGGTTATGCGCTACAAAACCGGACATATCATCTGCTGCCAACACTCGGGGACTGGCCTCTTGCACATCGTTTTCAACGGAGGTACATTGGGAGGTAGGCGATGGAGTTCGCCGTGAACCGCCCGAACGGGCTGATGACTCCTGGTCGTACGTCATCACGGAGGAGTCACGCCTGTGAATTCGTGTGTATCCCTACGCCCGCAAGGAACCTTCCCCTCGGGTGTTTCCGTTTTCGTGGTCGGCGTTGGATAAGCGCGGTCCGAAACAGCAGCGGTGGGACGCAGCATCCGCGCGCGCCCGCGAGGAGCTCCTTCGTCCCTGCCCCTACATCGGATTCGACCACGACCGGATCGGCGCCCACTGCCTCTCCCGCGAGGCATACGGCATTGCGGAGCAATCGTTCCGCCGGGCGATCTGGCTCAACCCGTACAAACCGGGGTTTCACCTTCACTTGGCCTACGCGCTCTTCCGTCAAAAGCGGCACGAAGACGCGCTAGGCGTTTTGAACGAACTACGGGAGAAGTGGCCCGACTTCGTTCAGGAGAGGGAGTTGCGGGAAGCCATCCTCCAGACATGGAACGCGGGGAAAGGAGAACGGGATGCCGGAGAAGGAAGTGGGCGTCCCTGAAGGGACGCACGCGGATGATACAAGTGTCTTGCGGAAGGAAAACGGGAAATATCTCGCGGTGGTGAACGAGCTGTCCACCCGCTTCGCCGCGTTGAATTTCAAGGCCTACGAGATGGCGGAGGAGATCCGGAACCTGGAGATGCGGCTGTCGGGAACGCAGGCGACCCTCCGGTGCATCGAGTGGGAGAAAGACCAGCTCTACACGGAAATCCGGTTCCTCCGAAAGGTTCTCTTGGAGTTCAGCGATCCGCCTCCGCAAATCCGACAATTGGTGGAGTCGTATCGCAAAGAGATGAGTGCTCGGGAAACGTTGCCGGATAAGAAGAAAGGGTGACGGAAGGTTGCTACCCCGGATATGGGGAATCCATGCCAGCGAGGGGAGGGTGCCGATGAGCCGGATACGAAGCGTGGTCGCGAGGGAAATTCTCGATTCCCGGGGGAATCCGACGGTGGAGGTGGACGTCGTCCTGGAAAACGGGATCGTAGGACGGGCGGCGATCCCTTCCGGCGCATCGACGGGGGAGAGGGAGGCCGTGGAACTGCGGGACGGGGACAAAAAGCGGTTCGGAGGGAAAGGCGTTCTCCGCGCGGTGAAGAACGTGGAGAAGATCATCGCCCCCGCTGTCGTGGGGATGGCGCCGACGGACCAGCTCGCCCTTGACCGCAGGATGATCGAGCTCGACGGCACGCCGAACAAGGAGAAGCTGGGAGCGAACGCCATCCTCGGCGTGTCCATCGCCGCCTGCAAGGCAGCGGCGACATTGTCCGGTCTTCCGGTGTACCGGTACCTGGGCGGGCCGACCGCTCATCTTCTCCCGGTCCCTATGATGAACGTCCTCAACGGCGGCAAGCACGCCGACAACAATGTCGACCTGCAGGAATTCATGATCGTGCCGCTGGGACCGGCTTCCTTTTCCGAAGCGCTGCGGTACGGGGTCGAGACGTTCCACGCGCTGAAAGGCGTTCTTCGGAAGAAGGGGTACCAGACAGCGGTGGGTGACGAAGGCGGGTTCGCCCCCATGCTGAAGAGCAACCTGGAGGCGATCGAGGTGATCCTGGAAGGGATCGTTGCGGCCGGTTTTAAACCGGGAAAGGACGTCTCCCTCGCATTGGACCCGGCGGCCAGTGAATTTTTCGAGGACGGGAAATACGTCTTTTCCAAATCGGACAAGAGTCGAAAGACATCGGAGGCGATGGTCACGTTCTACGCGGACCTCGTACGACAATTCCCGATCGTTTCGATCGAGGACGGCCTCGCGGAGAACGACTGGAAGGGCTGGAAGATCCTGCAGGAGGAGCTCGGAGGCAAGATCCAGATCGTCGGCGACGACATCTTCGTGACGAATACCTCCCTCCTGTCCCGCGGGATCGAGGAGGGGGTTGCCAATTCCGTTCTGATCAAGCTGAACCAGATCGGGACCATAAGCGAAACTGTGGAAGCGGTGGACATGGCCCGTAGCGCAGGGTGGACGGCGGTCGTGTCGCACCGGTCGGGGGAGACCGAGGACGCGTTCCTGTCCGATTTCACCGTGGGGATGGGAATGGGGCAGATCAAGACGGGCAGCGTTTGCCGGACCGACCGGGTGTGCAAATACAACCAGTTGCTGCGGATTCAGCAGGAGTTGGGGGAGACCGCGGCTTTTGCGGGGGGAACACCGTTCCATCGTCGGAAGTAGCGAGGCCCTCCGGAAGCGAACGTTTTATTGTTGAAGCGGCGCGAGGTATGGTATCCTCGCGCGAAATCGTAAAAACGGCGATGGAGTTCGCCGATAACCGCTGTCGTCCGGACGGCTGATGACTCCTGCCCGATGTCCATGGGGCAGGAGTTTTTTTATACCCGGAAAGGAGCAAGTGATGCACGAGGTCTGGGGGATGGCGGCGCTCTGGCTGGGGCTGGCCCTGCTGGCGACGCTGCTCTCCATCTGGTTTCGCATCGCCACGGCCCTCTCCGAGATCGTGGTGGGGACCGTGGCCCAGTTGCTGATCGGGGCGTTCCTCGCGGCGTCGCTGGGGTCGGACCAGCCGTGGATCAAGTTCCTCTCGGGGACGGGCGCCATCGTGCTGACCTTCCTCGCGGGGGCGGAGCTTGACCCCGGCGTCTTCAAGGCGAAGTGGAAGGAAGCGACCGCCATCGGTCTCATCTCTTTCGCCGCCCCGTTCCTCGGGTGCACCGCCGCGGCGTACTACCTCCTCGGCTGGACGGTGCGGGCGAGCTGGCTGGCGGGGGTGGCTCTCTCCACCACGTCGGTCGCCGTCGTGTACGCCGTCATGCTGGAGCTGGGATTGAACAAGACCGATTTCGGGAAGTCGGTGCTGGCCGCGTGCTTCATCACCGACCTGGGGACCGTCCTCGCCCTCGGAATCCTCTTCGCGCCGTTCACGATGCGCACCGTCATCTTTGCGGGCGTCGCCATCCTCGTCTTCGCCGCATTGCCGTATCTTACGCCGTGGTTCTTCCGGAAATACGGCGGCCGCCCTTCCGAGCTCGAGACGAAGTACCTGCTCCTCATCCTCTTCGGGTTGGGATCGCTGGCCGCCTGGTCGGAGAGCGAGGCGGTCCTGCCCGCATACGTCGTGGGGATGGTGTTGGCCGGAACCGTGGGACGGGACCACGCCCTCGTCCGGAGGCTGCGGACGTTGACCTTCGGCCTCCTGACGCCCTTCTACTTCATCCGCGCGGGGTCGTACGTCTCCGTGTCGGCGATCCTCGCCGCACCCTTCGCGATCCTCGTCCTGTTCCTCTCGAAGATGGCGACGAAGATGGCGGGCGTGTACCCGGCCACGAAGTTCTTCCGGTACGCACAGAAGGAGGGGATGTACACGACGCTGCTGATGTCCACCGGGCTCACCTTCGGGTCGATCTCCGCCCTCTTCGGCCTGGCACACGGTATCATCGACAAAGGGCAATATTCGTTGCTGATCCTCGTCGTCATCGGAAGCGCGGTGGTCCCGACGATCATCGCGAACGCCTTTTTCTTGCCCAGATATCTGCTGCCCGGGCTCGTGCCGTCGGAGAAGGCCGCACCCGCGGCGGCGGGGATGGACGCCAAGTCGGAAGGGTAACCAGGGGGAAGGGCCGGGCAACCGGCGGAAAGGGAGGTCCCGTCATGTTGTTTCAGAAAATTCTGGTCGCATTCGATGGGTCGGAGGGATCATGGAAGGCCTTCGATTTCGCACTGGAGCTTTCCGCTCTCTGTAAAAAAAACGGGCCCCCGGAGATATACGTCCTCTCGGTAGTGCGCCCGCCGGAACCGATCGAAATCGTGGAGATGGAGGCGGTCATCGATGCCGCCACGACGCACTACGAGGAGCAGTTCCGCCAGATCGTGGCGAAGGTGAAGGACAAGGACCTGATGCTTCACACGGACATCCTCACCGGGAGTCCGGCGGATCAGATCGTCCGGTACGCGCACGAGATGAAGTGCGATGTGGTGATCCTCGGGCACAGGGGGAAGTCGCGGGTAGAGGACTGGCTCCTGGGCTCCGTGTCGAAGCGGGTCTCCGCCTACGCGCCATGTCATGTCATCATCGTGAAGTGAGCATCGGTCCGGCACGCTCCGGCGATCCGCCATCTTCGCATCGACAAAGAAGGAGCATGAGGGATGCAGATCGTCTTGTATATCGCCTTGTTCGGCGCCGTGGGGTGTCTTGGGCGATACTATCTGTCCGGGTGGGTCTATGACCTTGCGGGAAGGTCGATGCCTTTCGGCACCTTCGCCGTCAACATCCTCGGGGCGTTCCTTATCGGGCTGATCATGGAATTCAGCCTGCGAAGCTCCCTCGTCTCCCAGGAGCTCCGCGTCGGGCTGACAATCGGGTTCCTCGGCGGCTTGACGACCTTTTCGACCTTCAGCTACGAGACGTTCCGCCTGCTGGAGAGCGGCCAGCTGGTGCAGGCGCTCCTGAACGCGCTCCTCAGCGTTACCGCCTGCCTGGCGTTCACGTTCGTCGGGATCATTGCCGCGCGCCACCTGTAAAGGAGGGGGAGATGTCCAAACTGGTCGGACAGAACGTGCTGATGCGGATCTTCATCGGCGAGGGGGACAGGTTCGGCCAACGCCTCCTGTACGAGTTGCTCGTGGAGCTCTTCAAGAAAGAGGGGATGCACGGCGCCACGGTGCTGCGGGGGATGGCGGGCTTCGGCGCCCACAGCGTCTACCACACGGACAAGCTGCTGCGCCTGTCCCGGGATCTTCCCATCGTCGTGGAGGTCGTCGATACCGAGGAGAAGATCGAACAGGTGATGCCAAGAATCGACGAGATGATGTGCGGGGGGCTCATCACCATTGAGAAGGTCACGGTGATGCGGTACAGCCACAAGCACGAGGAGTAGGCGGCCCTTCAGCCCTCTTCCCCGGGCGGCAGGCCGCCTCCGCGTACGATGGCCAACGACCGTGCGAATACCGGGGGAGGTTGAGTACGCCCTGCGGGCATGCTATCTTTTGAAGAACAGAACGGCGATGGAGTTCGCCGATAACCGCCTGTCGCACCGACGGCTAATGACTCCTGCGATTCCGCATCTTTCGCAGGAGTTTTTTTATGGATCCGTGTCGGGGGGGGCGATGACGCCGAAGCCGGGAGCGAACGTAGTGACGATCCCGCGCAACAGCGACGATTTCCCTTTTCTTCCCATCTGCATATACCGACGTGTGGTGCGGGAGGGACCGGGTTCAACTTCGTATTACGTTTGCGGCTGTTCGGGCGGCCTCCCGATCGGTACTGTGGGGGAGGAGGCGCTCGAACTGGCGGATGCGTGCGGGCCGTGCAACATCCCCGTAGAACTTTCCCCGACCCGCCGCCCTTGTCTGTTCCTGATCCCGGTTCGTCTCTGGGAGGGGGACACCCTCCGCACCGGTTTCTCCTGCCGATGGTTCTGCACCTTGAAGCCGAAATCGCTCCCAGGGGAGGCGTGGCAGGTCTGCCTCGGCTGCCCGCACTGGTTCCCCCGCCCGGAGGAGGAGAACGACGTTCCGAGGATGGACAGGTGGATCCGGACGATTCTCCGGATGTACTGGGAACCGGAGCCTCCTGTCGAATCGATATGGAGCGTCCGGCTTGCGGACACACCGACGAGCTGGCGCGAACGGGTGATGACGCGCATCGGGGAAATAGCGGGTATCCTGTTTCCGGCGGATAGCGTCACACGACGTTTCCGAAAGGGGCGTGGAGCACCATGATTGCGAACGATGCGAAGAGTTCGGTGGTCGTAGGCGTCGACCGTGTCGGAGCGATCTGCCGACGTTTCCGGATCGACTCCCTTGCGCCGCAGCTGGCTGCGTGCGAGGAGATGCTGGGGGACGGCGGCGTGGTGGACGTGGCCGTGCTCGGGCAGTTCAAGGCGGGGAAGAGCTCGTTCCTCAACGGGCTGATCGGGGCTCCCATCGTCCCTGTGGATGTCCTGCCGTCGACCGCCGTGGTCACCCGGATCGGGTATGGGCCAAGGGAGCGGGTAATCGTCCACGGCCTTGCGGGGGAACCGTTCGAGATCCCGTTGGGCCGGTTGTCCGAGTTCGTCACGGAGCGGGGGAACCCCGCCAACGAAAAGCGGGTGGCGGTGGTCGACGTGGAGCTTCCCTCGCTCGCGCCGTACGAGGGAGTGCGGTTCGTCGACACGCCGGGACTGGGCAGCATCTTCGCCCACAACACGAAGGTGTCGGTCGATTGGCTTCCCCGCGTCGGGGCGGCCCTCGTCGCCGTCAGCGTCAACCACCCCCTTTCCGAAGACGACCTTCTGCTCCTCAACGACGTGTCCCGGCATACTCCCGAAGCGGTCCTCCTTCTGACGAAGGCGGACCTGGTGTCGGCGGAGGAGCTCGCGTCGGTATTCGAATTCACCAGGAGCCAGGCGACCTCCCGGACGGGGAAGGAGTGGAGGATTCTCCCCGTCTCCAACCGTCCAGGTTTCGAGGGAATGCGCGAAGAAGTCGCGAAGTACCTGCGGGAACGGATCGCGGGACGGAGGGAGGAAGCGTTCGGAGAGATCGCGGGTCACAAGGTCCATGCGCTGGTCTCCGGGTGCCGGGAATACCTGAATCTGGCGGAACGCGCTGCGGAGGCGGCCGACAACGCCCGGTCCGACCTCATCGAGGCGCTGGCGCGCGAGCGGCGCGGCTTCGGCTCGGTCAAGGGAGAGATCCGGCTCCTCTGCAACCATCTCAAGGCCGAGGTCCGGACCGCGGCGGACGAGCGGTTTCACGCCTACCTTGGCGAAGTTACGGGGCGCGTAACCGCGAATCTCCGGGAGGCGATGCCGGGGTGGAGGGGGAACCTCGCGCGGGTGACCCGGGAGTTCGAGGGGTGGCAGGCCGACGCGATGATGGAGGAGATGGGGGCGGTCTCCCTGCACGGCGAGGGGCATCTCGCGGGGTATCTCTTCCGGGCGCAGGCGAGCGTCGAGCGGTCGGTGCGGGCTTTTGTGGATCGGCTGGCGAACGAGATCGAACGCGCCCTCGGGATCCGGTTCGAAGGGGCGAGGTTCGATCCTCAGGTCGAAGAGCCGGCCCACCCCGACGTGCGTCTGTCTCCCACGTTCGACACTCCTTTCGAGCTGCTCTGGTTCCTCATCCCGATGCCGGTCTTCCGGCCGCTGGTCCGCAGGCATTTCCTGCGCAGGATCCCGTGGGAGGTCGAGAAGAATCTCTCCCGCGTGGCGGCCCAGTGGGCCGATGCCTTGGGCGCCTCGATCGACGTTCTTTTCCGGGACGCGACGGCGTTTCTCGAGCGCGAGGTCGGGACGATCGCGGGGCTGGTCGGCGAAGCCGACGCGGCGAATCGCCTCGAGAAGATCCGGGTCGCGCTCGAGGAACTTGCCGCCGTCGAATCCGCCACGGACGGTCCGGACGCATCGGAGGAGTGCGCCGATTCGCGCCGCCCGTGTTGACACGTCGGTTCGGCCCGGCATACTGTTTCATCTCAACCAAAAGAAATCCTGTCGAAGCAGGGCGACGGATCCGAACGAGGAATCCACCATCATTCCAAGGGGAAAGGAGAGGGAGATGAAGGGATCGGGCTCGCGTTTTGTCTTCGCGGGGATCGCGCTGGCGCTGGCCGCGCTGGTCGCCGCCGCGTCTCCGGCCCAGGCGGCGCCGGAGAAGGTGAACATCGGCGTGGTCGTGGGGCCGAACTTCGCCCACACGATGGCGGCGATGAAGTTCAAGGAGGAGGTCGAGAAAAATCTGCCCGGCAAGTACGAGGTGGTGGTCCATCACTCCGGCGCGCTGGGGAACGAGCTGCAGGTCCTTCAGCAGATCCAGCTGGGAACGACCCAGATGGCGGTGACCACCACCGGGCCGATGGAGTCGTTCATCCCGGAGATCAAGGCGCTGGAGATGCCATTCCTCTTCCCCTCCTACGAGGCGGCGGACAAAGTGCTCGACGGGCCGATCGGGATGGACCTGATGAGGCGGTTCGAGAAGGTCGGGATCGTGGGGCTGCGGTTCCTCGACAACGGCTTCCGCAACGTCACCAACTCGAAGCGGGCGGTGAAGACCCCCGCCGACCTGAAGGACCTGAAGATCCGCACGATGGAGTCGCCCACGCACCTCGCCATCTGGCGGGCGATCGGCGCCAACCCCACGCCGATGGCGTGGCCCATCGTGACACAGCTCCAGCAGGGAGTGATCGACGGCCAGGAGAACCCGATCGCGGTCATCTCCGGAGCGAAGCTGAACGAGGCGGGACAGAAATACCTGACGCTCACCCGCCACGTCTATTCGGCGCTGGTGATCGTGGCGAACAAGGCGTTCATCGACAAGATGCCCGCCGGCGACCGGAAGGTGTTCTTCGACGCCGCCAGGGCCGGCTCGCTCACGGGGCGGGCCTACATCCGGACGAACGAGGCGAAGCAGCTGGCCGCCTTGAAAGCCGCCGGCGTGCAGGTGGTGGAGAATCCCGACCTCGCCGCCTTCCGCGCGAAGACCGCTTCCGTCCCGGCCGCCCTCACCGGGGACGCCAGGAAGATCTACGAGGAGATCCGCAAGGTCGTTCAGTGAGCGTTTTCCGCCGCGCGAGCGATGCCGTCAACGGGGTCGTGGAGAAGGCGCTGCTCCTTTCCGGCGGCGCCATCTCCGTCATCCTGTTCGCGCAGGTGGTGGCCCGTTACGCGGGCCACTCCCTTTCGTGGTCGGAGGAGGTGGGGCGGCACCTCCTCGTGGCGATCACTTTCCTCGGGGCCACCGTGGCGTACAAGCGGGCCGGCTTCATCGGGCTCAAGGGGGTCGGCGCCCGGCTGGGGCCCTTCGCCGAGCGGGTGATCGTCCGTCTTCTCCAGATCCTGACCCTTTCCTGCTTCCTGGCCGTCGCCTTCTTCGGGGCGCGTTACACCGTCACGGCATGGGAGCAGACCTCCTCCGCCCTCCAGATCCCCATGTCGATCCCGTTCGCGTCGATCCCGGTCTCCGCCGCGGTCTTCGTCCTGCACGTCCTCTCCGACCTGTCCACCCGGAGCGATGCGTGACCGCGGTCGTTCTGTTCGCCCTCATGTTCCTGCTGATGGCGCTGGGGCTTCCGATCGCCTTGGCGATCGGCCTGCCCGCCATCGCGCTGATCCTCACGCCCGGCATGTTCCCGGACGGGGTGACGTTCTCCGCCCTCGGCCAGACGATCGTGGGCCAGATGTTCGCCGGGGTCGACTCCTTCGATCTGCTGGCGGTTCCGCTGTTCATGCTGGCCGGCGGGATCATGGAAATGGGCGGGATCTCGCGGCGCCTGATCGCCTTCTCCGACAGCCTCGTCGGATGGGTGCCCGGCGGGCTTGCGTGCGCCTGCATCGTCGCATCGATGATCTTCGCGGGGATCTCGGGCTCGGCGGCGGCCGACACGGCGGCGATCGGCGCGGTGGTCATCCCCGCGATGATCCGCCAGGGGTACCCCGCCGCCTTCGCCGGCGCGGTGGTGGCGGCGGGGGGCGCCATCGGCGTCATCATCCCGCCGTCGATCCCGATGGTGATCTTCGGCTTCATGACGAACATCTCGACCTCGCAGCTGTTCGCGGGAGGGATCCTCGTGGGGGCGCTGATGGGCCTTTCCTTCATGACCGTGGCCGGGTGGCTCTCGTGGCGCAACGGGTACGGCGCGCGCCGGCCCTTCTCCGCGAAGGAGGCCGGGCAAACGTTCCTCGAGGCGTTCTGGTCGCTGGGAGCGCCGGTGGTGGTGCTGGGCGGGATCCTCTCGGGGATCGTCACCGTGACGGAGGCCGCCGCGCTGGCCGTCTTCTACGCGCTCCTCGTGAGCGTGGCGATCAACCGGGAGCTTCGATGGAAGGACCTCCCGGAGATCCTGGTCCGGTCGCAGGCCACCGGCGCGGCGATCCTGTTCATCATCGCGATGGCGAAGGTCTTCACGTGGCTGTTGACGATGCAGCAGACCGGCCAGGCGGTGGGGGCGGCGGTCGACGCGCTGGCCCTCTCTCCGCGGGCACTCCTCCTGCTCGTCATGGTCGTCCTTCTGATCGTGGGGTGCGTCATGGAGACGACGGCCGCGCTGATCCTGCTGGTCCCCACGCTGGTGGTCTTCGTCCCCCAGATGGGGATCGATCCGGTCCAGTTCGGGGTGCTGGTGGTGGTCAACCTCGCCATCGGCATGCTGACCCCGCCGGTGGGGATCTGCCTGTTCGTGTCGTGCGGCATCGCCGGGACGACGCTCGGCGCGATCTCCCGGGCCGTGGCGCCGCTGGTGGCGGCCGCGGTCGTCGACCTCCTGATCGCTTCGCTGTGGCCGCCGCTCACGATGTACCTTCCTGCGTTATTCTATCGGTAGCGCCGAACATCCCATCGTCGTCCGGAGGTCCCCGATGCGGTCCGACACGGTCAAGAAGGGGTTCGAGCGGGCGCCCCACCGAAGCCTGCTGAAGGCCGCCGGCGTCTCCGACGCCGACATGGGGAAGCCGTTCATCGCCGTGTGCAACTCGTTCGTCGAGATCGTCCCCGGCCACGTCCACCTGGACCGCGTGGGGCGGTACGTGAAGGAGTGCGTCCGCGAGGCGGGCGGCGTCCCCTTCGAGTTCAACACGATCGGCGTGGACGACGGGATCGCCATGGGGCACCGCGGAATGCTCTATTCCCTCCCGTCGCGGGAGATCATCGCGGACAGCGTCGAGACGATGGTCTCGGCGCACTGGTTCGACGGGATGATCTGCATCCCCAACTGCGACAAGATCGTCCCCGGAATGCTGATGGGCGCGATGCGGTGCGATATCCCGACGATCTTCGTCTCCGGCGGGCCGATGATGGCGGGGAAGACCGCGGCCGGGAAGACGATCGACCTCATCTCCGTCTTCGAGGGGGTGGCGGAGCACCGGCTGGGGAAACTCTCCGACGAGGGGCTGAAGGAGCTCGAGGACCGCGGCTGTCCCACCGCCGGCTGCTGCTCCGGCATGTTCACGGCGAACTCGATGAACTGCCTGTGCGAGGGGCTCGGGATGGCGCTCCCCGGGAGCGCCTCCGTCCCCGCCGTCGACACGCGGCGGCAGGCGTTCTACCGGGCGGCGGCGTTCCGGCTGATGGAGCTGATCGAAAAGGACGTGAAACCCCGGGACATCGCCACGCGGGACGCCTTCGACAACGCCCTTGCGCTCGACATGGCGATGGGCGGCTCCACGAACACGATCCTGCACACGCTCGCGGTGGCGCACGAGGCGGGGGTGCCGTACGACCTCGCCCGGATCGACGCCATCTCCCGGAAGACGCCGACCCTGTGCAAGGTGGCCCCGTCGTCCGCGTACCACATGGAAGACGTGGACCGCGCGGGCGGGATCCCGGCGATCCTCGCGGAACTCCTCAAGGTGCCGGGGCTCCTTCATCCCGATTGCGTCACCGTCACCGGGAAGTCGCTCGGGGAGAGTCTTTCGGGCGCGGGAACGAAGGACCCGGCGGTCATCCGGCCGCTGGGCGACGCCTACAGCCGGCAAGGGGGACTCGCGGTCCTCTTCGGCAACGTCGCGCCGGAGGGAGCGGTGGTCAAGACCGCGGCGGTGGACCCGAAGATGCTCGTTTTCGAGGGCCCCGCGGTAATCTTCGAGTCCCAGGACGAGGCGTGCGATGGGATCCTCGGCGGGAAGGTCTCGGCGGGGGATTTCGTCGTCATCCGGTACGAGGGCCCCAGGGGCGGCCCCGGGATGCAGGAGATGCTGGCCCCGACCTCCTACATCATGGGGCAGGGGCTCGGGGACAAGGTGGCGATGATCACCGACGGGCGCTTCTCCGGCGGGACGCGCGGGGCGGTCATCGGGCACGTCTCCCCCGAGGCGGCGTCGGGAGGGCCGATCGCCCTGGTGCGGCCGGGGGACCGGATCCGGCTGGACATCCCGTCGCGCAAGCTCGACCTGCTCGTCTCCGATGCGGAACTCGCCGAACGGCGTGCGAAATGGCAGCTCCCGCCGAAAGAGAAACCGGCCGGCTGCCTCGGGAAATACGCCGCAATGGCCACCAGCGCCAGCACCGGTGCGATCCTGAAGTGGTGACACGGCAGAAATGATCATAACTCACGGTATTATTTAAGGTTTCATCGGAACACAGACGGCCTTCGATGTGGTAAGATAATCCGTTGCAGCGAGTCGTGAGGCGGCGACCCCGCCGCATCGATCCGGATCCTTCGAAGGAGCACCCGAAACCCCATGGACCTGTTTCATAAGCAGGCACAGCCCCGCGCCATCCAGGACGAGATGCGCCAGAGCTACCTCGACTACGCGATGAGCGTGATCGTGGGGCGGGCGCTCCCCGACGTCCGCGACGGCCTGAAACCCGTCCAGCGCCGCATCCTCTTCGCCATGCACGAGCTGGGGAACGAGTACGGAAAGCCGTACAAGAAATCCGCCCGCATCGTCGGCGACGTGATCGGTAAATATCATCCGCACGGCGACAACGCGGTGTACGACGCCCTCGTGCGGATGGTGCAGGACTTCTCGCTCCGGTACCCGCTGATCGACGGGCAGGGGAATTTCGGATCGGTGGACGGCGACTCGGCCGCGGCGATGCGGTACACCGAGGTCCGGATGGCGAAGGTGACGGGGGAACTTCTCTCCGACCTCGACAAGGAAACCGTCGAGACGCTCCCCAACTACGACGGTTCGCTTCAGGAGCCTCGCGTCCTTCCGTCCCGCGTTCCCAACCTGCTGGTGAACGGCAGCGCCGGGATCGCCGTCGGGATGGCGACCTCCATCCCGCCGCACAACCTCGGCGAGGTGATCGGCGCCCTGCTCGCCCTGATCGGCAACCCCGACATCACGGTCGACGAGCTGATGGAGCACGTCCCGGCGCCCGACTTCCCCACCGGCGGGATCCTGTACGGGCTCGACGGGGTGCGCGACGCCTACCGCACCGGGCGCGGCAGCGTCCAGATCCGCGCGCGGGCCTTCATCGAGAAGGCGAAGAAGGGGGACCGGGAGTCGATCGTCGTCACCGAGATCCCGTACCAGGTGAACAAGTCCCGCCTCATCGAGCGGATGGCGGAGCTGGTGCGGAACAAGGAGATCGAGGAGATCTCGGACCTGCGCGACGAGTCCGACCGCGACGGGATGCGTATCGTCGTGGAGCTGAAGAAGGACGCGGTCGCCGAGGTCGTCCTCAACAACCTGTACAAGCAGACGCAGATGCAGACCTCCTTCGGCGTGCAGCTGCTGGCGATCGTCCAGAACCGGCCGCGGACGATGAATCTCAAGGAGCTCCTCGAGGAGTTCCTCGCCTTCCGGAAGGAGGTCGTCACCAAGCGGACCCTGTTCCTTCTGAGGAAGGCGGAGGCCCGGGAGCATATCCTGCTCGGGCTTTCGATCGCCCTCGACCACCTCGACGCGGTCATCCGGCTGATCCGGGCCTCGAAGGACCCGAAGGAGGCGAAGGAAGGCCTCGTGGCGAAGTTCCGCCTGTCGGAGGTCCAGGCGCAGGCGATCCTCGACATGCGGCTGCAGCGGCTGACCGGGCTGGAGCGCGAGAAGATCCTGCAGGAGCTGAAGGAGGTGCGCGAGGAGATCGCGCGGCTGAAAAAGATCCTCGGCGAGGAGTCGGAGCTTCTGCGCGTGATCGGGCAGGAGTTCCGCGAGATCCGGGACGCCTACGGCGACGCACGCCGCTCCGAGATCCAGCGCGAGACGAAGGACCTGCGGCTCGAGGACCTGATCGTGGACGAGGAGATGGTGGTCACCGTCTCCCACACGGGGTACATCAAGCGGAACCCGATCAGCCTCTACCGGACGCAGCGGCGCGGGGGGCGCGGGAAGGTCGGCATGGGGACGAAGGAGGAGGATTTCGTCTCGATGCTCTTCATCGCCTCGATGCACACCTACGTCCTCTTCTTCTCGGACCAGGGGAAGGTGTACTGGCTGAAGGTCCACGAATTGCCGGAGGCGGGGCGCGCCTCGAAGGGGCGGGCCATCGTGAACCTCCTGTCCCTCTCCCCCGGCGAGGAGATCGCGTCGATCCTCCCCGTCCGGGAGTTCACGGAGGGGAAGTTCGTGATGACGGCGACGAAGCTGGGGGTCATCAAGAAGACGGACCTCATGGAGTACTCCCGGCCGCGCGCGGGCGGCATCATCGCCATGGGGCTGAACGAGGGGGACCGGCTGATCGCCACCGCCCTCACCACGGGGAGGGACGAGGTCTCCCTCTCCACCCGTCGGGGGATGTCGATCCGGTTCCACGAGGAGGACGTCCGGCCGATGGGCCGCGCGGCGGTGGGCGTGCGCGGCATCGATCTCGAGGAGGGGGACGTCGCCGTGGGGATGGAGATCCTGAAACCCGAGGGGACGCTCCTCTCCGTGACGGAGCACGGGTACGGGAAGCGCTCGGCGGTCGAGGAGTACCGCAGCCAGTCGCGGGGCGGCAAGGGGGTGATCGCCCTGAAGGTGACGGAGAAGACCGGCCGCGTGGTCGGCGTCAGCCAGGTCGCCGAAACGGACGAGGTGATGCTGGTCACCGACGGCGGAAAGATCATCCGGCTCGGGATGGGCGACCTCCGGGTGATCGGGAGGAACACGCAGGGCGTCCGCCTGATCGGTCTCGCCGAGAGCGAGCGGGTCGTCTCCATCGCGCGGCTGGCGGAGAAGGAAGAGTGAGCGATGGCGGGGGCGTGGAGGATCGGGCTCGTGTGCGGGGCGCTGCTGCTTGCGGCGGCATGCGCCGACCCGGCCCGGGAGCGGTTCGAGCGGGCGGAGAAGGAGCTCCTTTCGCAGAAGATGGAGGCGGCCCTCGCCGACTACCGGTACATCGCCCGCGACCATCCGCAGTCGCGATACGCCCCGGCCGCCCTGCTGCGCCAGGGGGATCTCTACGGCGGCTACTACCGGAACTTCCCCGCGGCGCTCGAGGCGTACGACTCCCTCGTGTACAACTATCCGAGGGCGTCCGAGGTGCCCCGCGCGCTGCTGCGGACCGCGGAGATCCACCTGCTGCAGTACCTCGATCCCGCATCGGCGGCCGCGGACCTGGAGCGGATCCGGAAGGAGTTCCCGCGGTTCGAGGGGGAGGACGAGACGCTCTTCCTCCTTGCGCGGGCGTACGGCGCGGCGGGGCAGGACGAGCGGCAGGCGGCGGCGCTCGCCGAACTGACCGAGCGGTTTCCAAAGTCGAACCGCGCGGCGGAAGGACGATGGATGCTGGCGTACGCGCTCCTCGGCCAGCGCCGGTACGCGGAGGCGGACCGGGAGTTCCGCAAGCTCCTGTTTCTTTCGACGGAGCGCGAATCCACGGTCCAGGCGCGATGGGGGGTGGCGCAGTCGCTCGAGGGGATGGGGGACCTCCAGGGAGCGATCGCCCAGTACGAGGCGCTGCGGGGAGACGCGGGCGACCCGGCGTACGTGACGGAGAAGATCGAGCGGCTGAAGAGCCGCCTCCGGAAGCCGTGAGGGGCAGGCCCGAAGGGGGGGCGGGGAAGCGTTGAGCGGGGAAAAGAAGGAGTCGGTCGCCGTCGTCGGGGCGGGGTCGTGGGGGACGGCGTTCGCCGCGATGCTCGCCGGGCGGCACGAATCGGTCACCCTCTGGGCGCACGAGACGGAGGTGTGCGCCGACCTCCGGGACCGGCGGGAGAACCGCGCCTTCCTCCCGGGGATCGCCCTTCCTCCGCCGATCCGCCCGACGAACGACCTGGCCTCGGCGGTTTCCGGGAAGACGGTGGTGATCTTCGCCGTTCCCTCCCATCACCTGCGGGATGTTGCAACGCGGGCGGCGGCGCACCTGTCCCCCGACGCGTGCCTCGTCTCCCTCGCCAAGGGAGTGGAGAACGGTACGCTGAAGCGGATGACGGAGGTGCTCGCCGAGACGTCCCCGGAGCACGCCTCCCGCGTCGCGGCGCTTTCCGGCCCGACCTTCGCCCGCGAGGTGGCGGAAGGGAAGCCGACGGGGGCCACGGTGGCGGCGCGCGACCTCTCCGTCGCGCGGCGGCTGCAGCATGCGCTGTCCGGTTCCCGCTTCCGGCTCTACGCCGACGACGATGTGACGGGGATCGAGATCGGCGGGGCGCTGAAAAACGTGATGGCGATCGCCGCGGGGATGGCCGACGGGCTGGGATTCGGCCACAATGCGCGGGCGCTCCTCATCTCCCGGGGGCTCGCCGAGATCTCCCGGTTGGGCGTCCGCCTCGGGGCGCACCCGCAGACGTTCGCGGGGCTCGCGGGGATGGGGGACCTGGTCCTCACCTGCACGGGCGACCTCTCGCGGAACCGGACCGTGGGATTGCGCGCGGGGCGGGGGGAGAGGATCGGCGCGATCCTCGCCGGGATGACGATGGTGGCCGAGGGGGTCCGCACCGCGGTTTCCGCCGTGGAGCTGGCGCGCCGCACGGGGGTGCCGATGCCGATCTCGGAGCAGGTGCACGGCATTCTCCACGAGGGGAAAGACGTCCGGGAAGCGGTGAACGCGCTCTTCTCCCGGGCGCTGAAGCGGGAGAAGGAGTAGGAAAGCGATGCGGAAGGAACTGCCGGCCCTGAAGGCGGAGATCGGGAAATTGCTGAAAGAGCGCAATGCGATCCTGCTGGCGCACAACTACCAGCGGGACGAGGTGCAGGAGATCGCGGATATCACGGGCGACTCGCTGGGCCTCTCGCAGGAGGCGGCGAAGACGACGGCGGACGTGATCGTCTTCTGCGGCGTCCACTTCATGGCGGAAAGCGCGGCGATCCTGTCGCCGGGGAAGACCGTCCTGCTGCCGCGCGAGGACGCGGGGTGCCCGATGGCGGACATGATCACCGGGCCGGACCTCGCGGCGTACCGGGAAGGGCATCCCGAAGCCGTCGTCGTGACGTACGTCAACTCCTCGGCGGAGGTGAAGGCCCTCTCCGACGTCTGCTGCACCTCGGGCAACGCGGTAAACGTGGTGAAGTCGATCCCGGCGGGGAAGGAGATCTTCCTGGTCCCCGACCGGAACCTCGCGCAGTGGGTGGCGAAGGTATCGGGCCGCCCGCTCACGTGGTGGGACGGCTACTGCCCGACCCACGAGCGGCTGACCGTCGACGCCACGGTGAAGGCGAAAGAGGCCCACCCCGACGCCGTGCTCGTGGTCCACCCCGAGTGTCCGCCCGAGGTGGTGGCGATGGCGGACGCGGTCCTCTCCACGGCGGGGATGTACGCCTGGTGCCGGCGCTCCCCGGCGAAGGAGTTCATCGTCGGCACGGAGATGGGGATCCTCTACCGGCTCCGGAAGGAGAACCCGGGGAAGCGGTTCCACATCGCCTCGCGCGCCCTCCTGTGCCCGAACATGAAGCTCACCACGCTGGAAGACGTACGGGACGCCCTCGCTTCGATGTCCCCGGTCGTCACCGTGCCGGAAGCGGTGCGCGTGCGGGCAAAGGCGGCCCTCGACGCGATGCTCGCCGTTCCCCGCGACGCCGCGTAAGTCCGCGCAGGCTTTACCGGCCTCCATTCGCGGAATGCCCCACACCCTCCCCAGGCTTTCCTTCGAGCACGTCGCCCTCGCCCTCGCGAAGCGGGAACCCCCCCCGTGCGTCCAGTGGATGCGGATCCCCCCCGGGGCGAGGTCGTTCCTCGCGGCCCGTCTCTTCGAGCGCCTCGGCCGCACGCTCCTTTACCTGTGCGCCGGCGAGAAGGAGGCGGAGGAGGCGGCCCGGGAACTGACCGCCTATCTCCGCCCGGACGCGGTCCTCCCGTTCCCTTCCATCGAGGCGACGCCGTACGAGCCGGTCCCCCCGCACCTCCCCGCGGTCCACGACCGGATGCGCGCGCTGTACCGGCTCCTTTCCGGCCCCCCCGCCGTGGTCGTCGCCGCGGTCGCGGCGGCGGCGGAGAAGACCTTCCCCCCCGAGGCTTTTATCGACGCGGTCTCCGCGGTATCGCCGGGAGATACGCTCGACGTCGACGCCTTCGCCGCGCGCCTGGTCACCCTCGGCTACGCCCGCCTTCCCGCGGCGGCCGACCCGGGGGATTTCGCGGTGCGCGGGGGGATCGTCGACGTGTACAGCCCGGCCCATCCGCTCCCGGCGCGGCTCCTGCTGGACGGCGACGTCGTCGAGTCGGTCCGGTGGTTCCACCCGGCGACGCAGCGCACGGTGGCGGCGGGAGCGCGGGCGGACGGGGAGCCCGGGGACGGGGAACGGCTCGTGATCCTTCCGTGTTCCCAGGTGATCACGCGGGACGACTGCCTTTCGGCGGCGTGCGACGGGAGCCCCGCCCGCCCGTGGTCCGACCTCCTTCGGCAGGGGATCCGGTTCCACGGCGCGGACGCGCTCCTGCCGCGACTCTACGGTCGCGCCGCCCCGGTCTTTTCGTACCTTCCCGCGGACGCCCTCGTCGTGGCGGTCGACTCCGTGGAGTGCGCCGCCGCCGCCCGGAACACCTTCGAGGAGGCGGAAGAGAATTACGCCCTCGTGGGGGAGGAGGGAGGGTACCCCGCGCCGTCGGAGCTGGTCGTGCCGGAAGCCGAGCTGGTCGCCGCGCTCTCCGTCGTGCCGATGCTCGCCTTCGACGGGATCGAGGTCCCCCCCTTCGGGCGGAAGGAGCCGCTGCGGGGGGACGCGGGGGTGGACGGGAACGAGGAGATCCGGCGCAGCACCGCCACCGCCTCCTCGGAAGGGCTCCTCTACCCGCTGGCCGAGGAGGCGAAGGCGTGGTGGAAGCGGGGGGATCGGTTCATCGTCAGCTCTCTCTCCCCGTCGCAGGTGGACCGGATGGAGGATTTCCTCTCCCGGTACGCCGTTCCGCTCTCCCGGGCCGACACGCTGCGCGAGGCGCTGTCCCGGGACCGCGGGGTCTTCCTTTGCGGATCGGAGGTCACCCGGGGGTTCCGGGCGCCGGAGCTTCGCGCGGCGATCGTCACCGAGAGCGAGATCTTCGGAGAGAAGGAGCGCGCTCGCCGCCCGCGGAAGGAGCGGATCTCCGTCCCCGAGGAGTTCTCTCTCGCGGACCTGCGGGTGAACGACCCGGCGGTCCACGTGGATCACGGCATCGGGATCTACCGCGGCCTGCTGCGCCGGACGGCCGCCGGGACGGAGGGGGACTACCTCGTCCTCGAGTACGCGGGGGGCGACCGGCTGTTCGTCCCCGTGGAGAAGATGTCCCGGGTGCAGCGGTACGTGGCGTCGGAGGAAGGGGGCGCGCAGCTGTCGCGCCTGGGGGGGACGGCGTGGCAGCGGGCCAAGCGGAAGGTGCGGGACGACCTGCTCGCGATGGCCCAGGAGCTGGTGGACCTGCAGGCGAAGCGCCAGCTGGCCGAGAAGGCCCCCGTTTCGCCGCCCGACGCGGTCTTCCGGGAATTCGAGGCGGCCTTTCCCCACGAGGAGACGCCGGACCAGGAGCAGGTGATCCGCGAGGTGCTGTCCGACCTCTCCTCCCCCCGTCCGATGGACCGGCTCGTCTGCGGCGACGTGGGGTACGGCAAGACCGAGGTGGCGATCCGCGCGGCGTTCCAGGTGGTGATGGCGGGGAAGCAGGCGGCGGTGCTGGTCCCCACGACCATCCTGGCCGACCAGCATTACCAGACGTTCACCCGCCGCCTCGCGGGGTACCCCGTGCGGGTGGCGAACCTGTCGCGATTCCGCACGCGGAAGGACCAGGCGGTGGTCGTGAAGGGGGTGGCGAGCGGCACGGTGGACGTCGTCATCGGGACGCACCGGCTGCTGCAGAGGGACGTCACGTTCAGGGACCTCGGGCTCGTGGTGATCGACGAGGAGCAGCGGTTCGGAGTGGCGCACAAGGAACGGTTGAAGAGGATGCGCGCCGCCGTCGACGTGCTGACGCTGTCGGCCACGCCGATCCCGCGCACGCTGCACATGGCGTTCTCCGGGATCCGGGACGTGAGCCTGATCGCCACTCCCCCCGAGGACCGGCTCTCGATCCGCACCTTCGTCGTCCCCTTCTCGGGCGAGACGATCCGCGAGGCGGTGGATCGGGAGATCCGCCGGGGCGGACAGGTCTTCTTCGTCCACAACCGGGTGCAGACCCTCCCCGCGATGGAGCGGTACCTGCGCGAGTTGCTCCCCGAGGCGCGGATCACCGTTGGGCACGGGCAGATGGACGAGGAGACCCTTTCCGTCGCGATGGACGACTTCACGGCGCGTCGCGCCGACATCCTCCTGTGCACCGCGATCATCGAGGCCGGGCTGGACCTTCCCAACGCGAACACGATCCTCGTGAACCACGCGCACCGGTTCGGGCTGGCCCAGCTGTACCAGCTCCGGGGCCGCGTGGGACGCGACCGCCACCGGGCGTACGCGTACTTCATCGTCCCGAAGGACGTGGCCCTCACCAGGGACGCCACCCGGCGGCTCGCCGTGCTCGAGGAGCTCACGGAGCTCGGCTCGGGGTTCCGGATCGCCTCCCACGACCTCGAGATCCGTGGCGCGGGGAACCTCCTCGGGAAGGACCAGTCGGGACAGATCCACCAGGTGGGGTACGAGCTGTACACGCAGCTGCTCTCGGAGGCGGTGGAGGAGATCTCGGGGAAGGCATCCTCGCAGGAGGAGGAGCCGGAACTGGAGCTGCGCGTTCCGGCGTTCCTTCCGGACGACTACATCGACGAGGCCGGGGAGCGCCTGGAGTTCTACCGGAAGCTGTCGTCGGCGAAGACCGTGGACGCCGCGGACGAGATCGAGATGGCGCTGCTGGACCGGTTCGGCCGCCTTCCCGTCCCCGCCCGCGCGCTGTGCGACCTGGCACGGATGCGCGCCGCGATGCGCTCCGTCGGTGTGGCGGAGCTCAAGCGCGGGGACGGCTCCCTGTTCCTCACCCTCTCCGCCCACTCCGCGTTCGACCGGGCGAGCCTGGTCTCCTGGGTGACGCGGGAGCGGAAGTCCTTTTCCTTCGTTCGCGGGGAGATCCTCGCGATGCGCCTTCCAGGCACGGATCCCACGGAGATCCTGGCGGCGGCGAAAAACCTGTTGAACCGCTTCGGACCGGGCAGTAGCATATGATGGCGGATTGCATCCCTCAGTGCTTCAGTTCATAAAGGAGAGTCGCTCCATGCGTAAGATGCCGGTTCTGTGTGTTATTTTCGCGGTCGTCGCATCCGCCTGCGGGAGCGCCCCCGGGAGCGGACCCCAGGGGAAGACCCTCGCCGTGGTGAACGGGGAGGCTCTCACGGAGGCGACGCTTCTGAAAGAGGTGGAAAATCTTCCTCCCTACGTGCGGCCGATCCTCGAAACCGCCGCGGGCAGGGCGCAGTTTCTCGAGAGCGTCATCACCCGCGACCTGCTGATGCGGGAGGCGCTGCGGCGCGGGATCGACCGTCGCTCCGAGGTGGCCGACCGGATCGCCATGGCGCGCAAGTCGATCGTCCTCGAGGCGCTGCTGCGCGACGTGGCCGAGAAGGCGCCCGGGCTTTCCGACGCGGCGTTGCGCAAGGTCTACGACGCGAACCCCGCGCAGCACCAGGTGGGGGAGCGGGTGAGGGTGAGCCACATGCTTTTCCGGGAGAAGGCCCGCGCGCTGGAGATGCTCGGTCGCGCGAAAGCGGGGGAGTCGTTCGAAGCGCTGATGAAGGAGGTCGGGTCCGGGAACGGCGAGGTCGCCGCGGATCTCGGGGAGATCGAGCGCGGGAACTTCGTGAAGGAGTTCGAGGCGGCCGCCTTCGCCGCCGCGCCCGGCGTGGCGGCGGGTCCCGTCAAGACCACGTATGGGTACCACGTGATCAAGGTGTACGCGAAATTGCCCGCGGGCGCCCGTTCGTTCGAGGAGGTGAAGCCGAAGCTCCTCGCCGAGCAGCGCGAGCAAGCGCAGCGGGACGCCTTCGAAGGGCTGATCGCGGACCTGAGGAAACAGGCGACGGTGCGAGTCCTCTTCAAGCCGGAAGGTCCTCCGGCCTCCCCGGGGGCGCTGGCGCCGGGGAAGGCGCCTGCCGCGCCGAAGGCCGGGGGTCCGGCACCGCCCTCGCAGGGGAAGTAATCACCTGCAGGGGTTTTTCCGGAAGATGTACGGCAGACGAAGGATTCTTCAAGGTGCGGGCGCTTTCAGTTTCAGGGGGACATTCTTTGAGGTTGTCGGTTGTACGGTTGGAGGAGTGTCCTCCCCCTGGGGAAAGAGTGTCCTCCGCCAGTCTCCCAAGGGATAGGGTGTCCCCCGCCCGTGCCGTGGCCGGGTTCGCGCTGGTCGCCGCGTTGCTGTGGGCATGCTCGCCCGCCCCGTCGAACCGGTCCGATGCCGATATCGTCGTCGCCGAGGTGGACGGCGCCCCCGTCGTCCTGAAGGACGTCAAGAACGAGATCCTCTCGATGCGCGGCTACACGCCGTCCCTCGAGGCCCGGGGCCCCTCCCGCGGGGAGGTTTCCGAGGCGGTCCGGCGGGCGATCGAGCGAACCGTCGTCCTGCGCGAGGGACGGCGACGGGGTGTCGAGCTCCCCGCGGGGGCCCTCGAGGAAGAGGTGATGCGGTTCCGGGCGGACTTCCCGCCGGGGGGGCTCGAGAAGGCTCTCCTCCAGGCGGGGATGGAGCCCGACGCGTGGCGGGAACAGCTCCGGCTTTCCCTCCTGTACAGGCGGTCGGCCGACGCGATCGCGGCGGCCGGAGCCTCGGTGACCCCGCAGGAGGTGGAGGCGGCGTTCCGGAAGGAGCGGAATCCCGCGACGGTGCCGGAGCGGATCCGGGTGCGGCAATATCTCTTCGATTCGGCGGAGCGCGCGACCGCCGCGCGCGGAAAGCTGCAGGCGGGGCGGCCCGTCGGCGGGGACGCCGGAGGACCTTCCGTCGAGGGGATCGACCTCGGTTTCTTCCGCCGCGACGAACTCCCGCCGGAGCTTCCCGCCGGTATGTTCGAACTTCCGGAGGGCGGCGTCAGCGAGCCGGTTCCCGGAGAGGGCGTGACGAGCCTGTTCCAGGTCACCCGGCGGGAAGCGGCACGGACGCCGACGCTGCGCAGCGAAGAGGCGCGGATTCGGGAGTCGATCCTCACGCCCCGGCGGGAGGCGGCGGTCCGGCGGTGGCTGGCGCAGGCGACCGCGGGAGCCAAGGTGAAGGTGCACGCGGAGCTGTTGCAGAAAATGGTCGAGGGGAAACAGTGAAACGGACAGGTGCGATCATCGCGGCGGCGGGTGCGGCGCTGCTTCTTTCCGCGGGGGCGGCTTTTCCCCGCGTGATCGACGGCGTCGTCGCGCTGGTGAACGAGGAGCCGGTCACTTTTTCCGAGGTGCGCGAGTCGGTGTCGGAAGGGATGGGGATCCCCGTGGGCGACGCCGACGGCCTTCTGCGCGAGGAGCGCGACCCCCGCGCGGTGCTGCGCTGGATCGAGGCCCTCGTCGATTCCGTCCTGGTGCGCAAGGAGCTGGAGAAGCTGGGCCAGCCGATCGCGGAGGGCGAGATCGACAAGGCGGTCGAGTCCGTCCGGAAGGCGAACGCCATGAGCGAGGCGCAGTTCGCCGAGCTGCTCGGGAAGGAGGGGATCTCCCTTCCCGCGTACCGCCGCCGCCTCCGGTGGCAGATGGAGCGCGGCGCGATCGTCCGGGCGCGCAAGTTCAAGGAGGTCACGGTGACGGAAGCCGAGGTGCGCGACTACTTCCGGGAGAACGGGGAACGGTTCCTGGTGGGGGCGCAGGTCCGGCTCGAGACGCTCTTCTTCCCGATCGCCTCCGCGCCGTCCCCGGGCGAAGAGGCCGCGCAGGCGCGGATCGCCGTGCAGCAGGCGGCGGAGGCGGTCCGGTCGGGACGCACCTTCGCCGAGGCGCAGGCGTTGGTTCGCGGAACGTTTCCCAAGGTCCAGCTCCATGCCGCCGACTTCATGGCGACCGAGGATCTGCTCCCGGAGCTGCAGCGGGAGGTTCGCCGCCTGCGGGCAGGGGAATCGTCGTCGCCGTTCTTCGCGGAGTCGGGGGCCTATCTTCTTCGGGTCGTCGAGCGCCGGGGCGGGACGCCCGGGGACTTCTCCGCGGCGAAGGACGGCTTGACCGATGAGCTCACCGACCGCCGCAGCGAGAAGGCGTATTCCGACATCCTCTCGGAGCTGAAGCGGTCGGCCTCGATCGACGTTCGTCTCTGACCCGTCCCGCCCCCACTGCTTACTGCTTCAACCATAATTACGGTAACGTAGACGTAGAGCGCCCCAGTACGAGCTCCGCGCTGCTGGGGTGCCCCACCGTAGGAATAACGGGGGGCACAGCGGGGGGTTCCACGAAGCGCCCCGTACAACACGCTAAAGTGGTACCCCACCGGAACGGATTTCAAGGTGGGGCAGCGTATGGAGCGAGACGGTTATATGTTGCCGTAGATATGAGTTGACGCACGTGGGGGAAACGCCATGCCGCCGAAGATCGCCATCACGATGGGGGACCCCGCGGGGATCGGCCCGGAGGTCGCCGTCCTCGCCCACGCGCGGGAGGAGCTCTTCTCCTGGTGCCGCCCGGTGGTGTACGGCGACCCGGCGATCCTGCTGCGTGCCATGCGGGTGACGGGTGCGTCTCTCGCCATCGTCGGCGAGGGCGAGGGGACCGGACCCGGGCGGATCGCCGTCGCGGCGCGCTCCTCCCTCGACCCGGGCCAGGTTCCGTTCGGCCGCCCCTCCCTGCCCGGCTCCGTCGCGATGGCCGGGTATATCCGGTCCGCGGCGCAGGACGTTCTTTCCGGGAAAGCCTCGGCGATCGTCACCTGCCCGATCACGAAGGCAGGGCTGAAGGCCGCGGCCGTTCCGTTCCCCGGCCACACGGAGTTCCTCGCCCACCTCTGCGGCGGCGCCGACGTGGTGATGATGCTGGCCGGCGACCGGCTGCGCGTCGCCCTGGTCACGATCCACGTCGGATTGCGCCGCGCCCTGGAACTTCTCTCACCCGCGCTCATCGAAAAGACCGTGCGCATCACCGACGCTTTCTTCCGAAGGTACATGGGGACGCCCTCCCCGCGGATCGCCGTGGCCGCGCTGAACCCCCACGCGGGCGAGGGGGGGATGTTCGGGGACGAGGAGGCGACGCTCATCGCGCCGGCGATCGCCGCCTGCCGGGCGGCCGGGATCGCCGCCTCGGGTCCGTACCCTCCCGACACGATCTTTTACCGCGCGTACCGGGGGGAGTTCGACGTCGTCGTCGCGATGACGCACGACCACGGCCTCATCCCGCTGAAGCTCGTCCACTTCGACGACGGGGTGAACGTGACGATGGGTCTGCCGATCATCCGGACCTCCGTGGACCACGGGACCGCTTACGACATCGCCGGAAAGGGAACCGCCAATCCCGCGAGCCTGCTGGCCGCCCTCCGGATGGCGGCGGGGATGGCCGCAAGCACCGAGGCGGAATAGCGTTGGCTCTCGACCGGATCGTCGTGCGCGGCGCCCGCGCGCACAACCTGAAAAACATCGACCTCGAGATCCCCCGCGACCGGCTCGTCGTGATCACCGGGGTCTCGGGCTCCGGGAAATCGTCGCTCGCCTTCGACACGATCTACGCGGAGGGGCAGCGGCGGTATGTGGAGTCGCTCTCCGCCTACGCACGCCAGTTCCTCGAGCAGATGGAGAAGCCCGACGTCGACGTGATCGAGGGGCTCTCCCCCGCCATCTCCATCGAGCAGAAGTCGGTTGGGAAGAATCCCCGGTCCACCGTCGGGACGGTCACGGAGATCTACGACTACCTGCGTCTCCTTTTCGCCTCGATCGGACGCGTCCACTGCCCCTCCTGCGGGAAGGAGATCCGCCGCCAGACGGTGACGCAGATCGTCGACGCCGTGATGGCGATGGGGGACGGCGCGCGCGTCCAGCTGTGGGCGCCGATCGTCCGGGGACGCAAGGGGGAGTACCGTTCGGTGCTCGCGAAGCTGTCCCGCGACGGTTTTTCCCGCGTGGTGGTGGACGGGGAGACGAGGGACCCCGCGGAGCCGATCGCGCTCGACAAGCAACGGAAGCACGACATCGACGTCGTGGTGGACCGGCTGAAGGTCTCGGAAGGATCGCGCGGCCGGCTGGCCGACTCCGTGGCGTTGTGTCTCAAGCTGTCCGAGGGCCTGGTGCGCGTGGTGGACGAGCGGGGGAACGGCACGATCTGCAGCGAGAAGTTCGCCTGCCCCGACTGCGGCGTGAGCCTCCCCGAGGTCACCCCGCGCCTGTTCTCCTTCAACAGCCCCCACGGCGCGTGCCCCGAGTGCGACGGGCTCGGGTCGACGATCTACTTCGACCCCGACCTGGTGGTCCCCGACCCCGGGAAGACGATCCGGCAGGGGGCGATCGACCCGTGGAGCCGCCGCACGCAGATCTTCTACCGCCAGACGCTCGCATCCCTCGCGTCCCACTACCGGTTCTCCCTCGACGTGCCGTTCGGAAAGCTCCCGGAACGGGCTCGCCGTCTCGTCCTCTTCGGATCGGCCGGGGAGCCGGTCCGCTTCGCCCTCGAGGAAGGGGACCGGCGATTCTCCTTCACCAAGCCGTTCGAAGGGGTGGTGAACAATCTCGAGCGGCGCTTCCGGGAGACCGACTCCGAGGACGTGCGGGAAGAGCTCACCCGGTACATGAACAACCGGCCGTGCCGGACGTGCGGGGGGGCGCGGCTGAAGAAAGAGGCGCTGTGCGTCACCGTGGGGGAGAAAGGGATCGACGGGGTGACCGCCCTGCCGGTGGGGGAGGCGCTGGCCTTCTTCCACGACCTGCCGCTGACGGCGCGGGAGGAGGAGATCGCCTCGCGGATCCTGAAGGAGATCCGGTCGCGCCTCACCTTCCTCGTGAACGTGGGGCTCTCCTACCTCACGCTGTCCCGGGCCTCCGCGACCCTTTCGGGCGGCGAGGGGCAGCGGATCCGGCTGGCGACCCAGATCGGCGCGTCGCTGATGGGCGTCCTCTACATCCTCGACGAGCCGTCCATCGGGCTGCACCAACGGGACAACCGGCGGCTCCTGTCCACCCTGACCCGGCTTCGCGACATGGGGAACACGGTGCTCGTGGTGGAGCACGACGAGGAGACGATCCGGACTGCGGACTATGTGATCGACATGGGACCCGGCGCGGGAGAGCACGGTGGGCACGTGGTGGCGGCGGGCCCCCCGGAGGAGATCGTCCGGTGCGAGACGTCGCTTACCGGGCGGTATCTTGCGGGGAAGAAGAAGATCCCCGTACCGCGGGAACGGCGGCGCTCCAACGGGAACGCGCTGCGACTCGAGGGGTGCCGGGCGAACAACCTGAAAGGAATCGACGTGACGGTTCCGCTGGGGGTCATCACGTGCGTCACCGGCGTCTCGGGCTCCGGGAAGTCGACGCTGATCCTCGACACCCTCTACAAGGCGCTCGCCCAGAAGCTCACCGGCGGACGGGAGCGGCCCGGGGAGCACCGGTCGCTGTCGGGGCTGGAACACGTGGACAAGGTGATCCACATCGACCAGTCCCCCATCGGGCGCACCCCGCGATCGAACCCGGCGACCTACTCCGGCGTCTTCACGCCGATCCGGGACCTGTTCGCGATGCTCCCCGAGAGCAAATCCCGCGGGTACCGTGCCGGGCGCTACTCCTTCAACGTGAAAGGAGGGCGGTGCGAGGCGTGCGAGGGGGACGGGATCATCAAGATCGAGATGCACTTCATGCCGGACGTCTACGTCACGTGCGAGGAGTGCCGGGGGCGACGGTACAACCGGGAGACGCTCGAGGTCGCCTACAAGGGGAAGAGCGTCGCCGACGTCCTCGAGATGACGGTCGACCAGGCGCTCGACTTCCTTTCCCCGATCCCCCCGATCCGCCACAAGCTGGAGACGCTGTCGCGCGTGGGGCTGGGATACATCCGCCTGGGGCAGTCGGCCACCACGCTGTCGGGCGGGGAGGCGCAGCGGGTGAAGCTCGCGCGGGAGCTGTCGCGCCGGGCGACGGGGAAGACGGTCTACCTGCTCGACGAGCCGACGACGGGGCTCCACTTCGATGACATCTCGAAGCTGCTCTCCGTCCTCCACCTGTTCGCGGACGCGGGGAACACGGTGATCATCATCGAGCACAACCTCGACGTCATCAAGTCGGCGGACCACATCATCGATCTCGGACCGGAAGGGGGCGACGCCGGCGGCGAGGTCGTCGCGTTCGGCACCCCCGAGGAGGTGGCGGGGAACCCACGCTCCTTCACCGGGCAGTTCCTGCGCCGGGTTCTGGCGTCCGGGGCCGAGGTACGCTGACCGGAACCCGTGAGGATGATCCATGGCCGATGCGGATATCATCGTGATCGGTGCCGGGCCGGTGGGGATGCTCGCGGCCCTGCTCTCGGCACGACAAGGGTTGAGCGTTTTGCTTCTCGAAAAAACGGCGGAACGGCAAGCCCGGGCCCGCGCGATCGGGATAACGCCGCCATCGCTTGAAATATTCCGCCGAATCGGCCTTCCCGAGGCGTTCATCGAGCGCGGCGTGGCGGTCCGGGTTTCCGAGGTGTACGGCCGGAGAATGCGGCTCGGCAGGCTGGATTTTTCCAGGCTGAAAAGCGATTTCCGGTTTGTGCTGTCGATTCCGCAGGACCGGACCGAATCGCTCCTGGAAGAGGCAATCCGTGCCCATCCGGCCATTCGTTTCCTGCGCGGCCATCACGTGACCGATTGCTCGGAGGAAAAAGGCCATGTTGCCGTGGACGGGAGCCTTGCCGATGCCGTAGGATTCCACTTCACCGGGAACTTTGTTTTGGCCTGCGATGGCGGGAAGAGCGCGATCCGGGAAGCGTTGGGAATCCCGTTTGATGGAGCGCCGGACCGGTATACTTTTCTTATGGGGGATTTCGAGGATACTACCGGCTGGGGAACGCAGGCGCGGTTCTATTTCACCGCGCGGGGTTCCGTCGAATCGTTTCCTCTTCCAAACGGCAAGCGGCGGTATGTGATACGAACCCCTTCCATCGTCAGGGAATATGAAACCGGTTATCTCGGGACGGAACTTTTCCGGCGCGCCGGGATTCATGTCGAAGGGGTGCGCCAGTTCTGGGAAAGCGGATTCAGCGTCCAGCGCTTTATGGCACGGACCTTCTGCAAAGGCAGGGTTTTTCTTTGTGGAGACTCGGCGCATCTGATGTCTCCCATCGGCGGCCAGAACATGAACACGGGGTTTGCGGACGCGGAACTGGCCGTGTGGCTTTCGAAACTTCTGATCGATCAGCGTGCCCAGCATCACCTTGCCTTCAGGCTTTACGACAGGGTGCGCAAACGGGCAGTGCGCGCGGCGTACCGGCGCGCTCGATGGTTGATGCTGGCGGGCGCATTCGGCGGACGCGTATTTTCCGTCTTCCGGAACGTTGCGATTTCCGTTTTTCTCCATATCCCGATCCAGCGGTTCCTGATCCGGTCCTTCAGCATGCAATCCATCCCATGCCGCAATCTGGAGAATTGCCAGGATCGTTACGAAAAGGAATTGAAGATATGAAACATGCCGCTTTCCTTTATGCCACCGGCATGGCTGAAAAGGAGGGTTGTTGATGCTGGACTTTTTCCTTCCGGACATGCGGTCAAGGAACACCACGGATCGGGAAAAAATGGACCGGGCGGATGCGGATTTGAACCAACTGCTACGGACCATCCGGCAATTTCAGCGGATCAACATTCTTTTCAGCGCGAGCCGTTCGTTGCTGCGCGAGCATTTTTTTCCGGTGATGGAGCGGGACCCCCGACGGATGTACACGCTCCTGGACGTCGGGGCCGGTGGTTGCGATATCGCGGTGTGGGTTGCCCGCGAAGCGCGGAAGCGGGGTTTCAGGCTGAATATTACGGCGCTGGACAATGATGCGCGTATCCTCCCCGTCGCGTATCGGGCGGCCCGGGACTACCCCGAGGTCCGTATCCTCGAGGGGAACGCGATGGACGTAAGCCGGTTGGGATCCTTTGATTTCGTGTTTTCCAACCACTTCCTGCACCATCTGGACTGGGATGAAATCAGGAACTTCCTGCAGCAGGTCATCGCCCGGACGCGGATCGCTTTTGTGATGAATGACCTCAAGCGATCCCGTTGGGCTTACCTGGGCTGTACGATCTTCATCGGGCTGATGACCCGCAAAAGTTTCGCTTTTTATGACGGGAGGTTGTCCATCCGAAGAGGGTTCCTGCCCGAAGAACTCCGGGATTTCATAACAAGGAATTTCCCGGGCACCGGGATTCGGGTCGCAGAGGCTTCTCCGGCGAGGGTTGTCTTGTATCGTCCTTCGGCGCGCGCATGAAAATTCTTCTCGTCAGCACGAACCGGAACACCCTTCCCATGCCAGTGATCCCCATCGGCGCCTGCATTGTCGCCCACGCGGCGGAACGTTCCGGTCACACCGTGCACCTCCTGGATCTGATGTTCACCAGGGACGCGACGTCCGACCTGGAATCGGCGGTGATCGGCTTGAAGCCCGATGTGGTCGGCCTCTCGGTGCGCAACATCGACAATAACGACATGCGGAACACGGTGTTCTTCCTGAACGACCTGAAGAGTCTCGTGGATGCCATCCGCACCTGGACTGCCGCTCCGATCCTCCTGGGAGGGGCGGCGCTTGGCGTCATGCCCGAGGAGATACTTCGCCTGGGGGCCGTTTCCTGCTGCGTCATCGGTGACGGAGAAATGATCTTTCCGCTCCTGCTCGATCGCATCTCACAAGGCGGGAACATCCAAGATATGCCCGGCGTCGCATGCATCGAAAACGGGACCTTTCGCAAGAATCCCCCTGCCGTCTCGGGGTTTTCGCCCATATGCATGGCGCCTGACTATCCCCGGTGGCTGAACATGGCGGCATATCGGTCTCACCTGGCGACGGTCCCGATCCAGACCAAGACCGGCTGTCAGTTCCGATGCGTGTACTGCACCTACCCCAAGATCGAGGGGAGCGCGTATTGCTTGAAGGAGCCCGGCAGCGTCGCCGATGCCGTGGAGAAGATCGCGTCGACGGGACTCCGGGATATCGAGATCGTGGACAGCGTGTTCAATGCGCCCCTTGACCATGCCATGAACGTATGCGCGGCGCTCGCAGGGGTCGGACACAAGGCGCGGCTCCAATGCCTGGAACTGAATCCTCTTTATTTCGACGATCCGCTCCTGATGGCGATGGAACGTGCCGGTTTTGCGGGGATGGGCATTACCCTGGAAAGCGCTTCCGATGCCGTGTTGCGGGGGTTGAAAAAAGGCTTCACGACCCGCGAAGTGCACCATGCCGCCGAGGTGGTGCGGCGGCACCGGATCCCCTGCGCATGGATCTTCCTGCTCGGCGGACCGGGAGAGACGGAGGACACGGTGAAGGAGACCCTGCATTTCGCCGAAAAACATATCCGGCCGCGGGACGTGGCGTTCTTTAACACCGGGATACGCATTTACCCGGGGACGGAACTGGAATCCACGGCGAGGAGCCAGGGAGTGCTCTCTCGTTCCCCGGAAGACATGCTGTCTCCGGTGTTCTATGTTTCGCCGGATGTCGATGTTCCCTGGATGGAACGGGAACTGAAGAAGTCCATGAGCTGCCACATGAATTTCCTGAGCATGGATTCCCTGGGTCTGCCCTTCCTGCCGACGATTCACCGGATCGGCCATAGGCTCGGTTTGCGGCCGCCGCTCTGGAGACATACGCGGATCATCCGGCGATGTCTGAGGGCTGCGGGAATGGATGTGTGAGAATTCCGTGGGGGGCGGGTTACGGCGAATCGTGAGGGCGCGGGGGGGAGGGGATGTCGGCTTACGCCGCGGAGGTCTTCTTCGCCCCGTTCCCGGAGAGGAGGCGCTTCGCCACTTCTTCCGGGAAGAGATAGTTCACTTCCTTCTCGACGGCGGAGAGGATGGGGTGGGTGCGGTTCTCGCATTCCATGCACCACACCTCCTCCATGTCCTCGTCCACCGTCAGAACCCCGTCCGAGACCACCAGCGGGAACATGACGCAGAAGCGCGGCTTGAACTCCCACGGGTGCCGGACCAGGTCGATCGCCGCTTTCTGGAGCGAGCATCCGTGGTCGGGGTTGAAGAAGATACAGTAGTTGCCCGCGACATTGGTCTCAACCGCCGTGCCGCTCGGGCAGTCGGGGTCCTCCGTCGTCTCGCCGAACCAAAGGGAAGGGTCCTTCGCCTCCGGCCGGACGTACGGCAGGAACAGCTCTGCGTTCCGCAGGATGGCATCGCGCTCTTCGATGTCGGCCCAGACTCCTCCCTGGCAGCAGCGGCTCTTGCACCGGTCGAGGGAGCATCGGCGAGGGAACTTGGCGTGGAACACGTGCGGGTCGATCTTCATCGGGGAACACCTTTCCAGCGTTCGTGAATGTCGCTCGCGCACGGCGGACGAGTTTCCCATTCTATTCGCGCGAGCGTCCGCGGGCAAGGCCGACGACATATTTTCCTCCCTCGAGGGCGAAGAAGAGCGCGGCGCTCGCGGCGGCGCACAGCGCAAGGGCGCCCGGGAAAAGGGGGACGGTGCGGAAGATCCGCTGCAGCGGAGGGGCATACACCACCGCAAGCTGCAGTACCACGGTGACGGCCACGGCGAGGAGAAGCGGGAGGTTCGTGAAGACGCCGCGTCGGAAGAGCGTCTCGCGCATCGAACGGATCGCGAGGACATGCGCCATCTGGGCGAAGGTGAGGGTGGTGAAGAGGGCGGTCCGCCACGACGGGTCTTCCGCCCGGTACAGGGGGAGCGCCACCGCGAGGCACAGGATCCCGAGCAACGCGCCGACCCCGAGCACGTACGCCCACGTTCCGCGGGTCAGTACGCCCTCCGCCGGAGCGCGCGGCGGTCGGCGCATCGCGTCGCCCTCCGCCGGCTCCACCCCAAGCGCCAGCGCCGGCAACCCGTCGGTGAGCAGGTTGATCCAGAGGATCTGCAGCGGGAGGAGCGGCAGCGGCATCCCGAGAAGGGGGCCCAGCAGCATCACGAGGATCTCCCCGACGTTGCTGGCCAGGATGTAGAGGATGAATTTGCGCACGTTGTCGTAGATGACCCGGCCTTCCCCGACGGCGGCGACGATGGTGGCGAAGTTGTCGTCGGTGAGGATCATGTCGGCCGCCTCCCGCGCCACGTCGGTCCCGCTGTCTCCCATCGCGATGCCGATGTCGGCCTTGCGCAGCGCGGGTGCGTCGTTCACCCCGTCCCCGGTCATCGCCACGACGTGCCCGTCCGCCTGGAGCGCCGACACGATGGCGAGCTTGTGCCCCGGAGAGACGCGGGCGTAGACGTCGGTTTTCCGAACGACGGCCGCGATTTCGCCGGAGGTCTTCCGGGAGAGCTCCGCCCCGGTGACCACCGTGTCGTCTCCCCCGATCCCCAGCGATCGCGCGACGGCGAGGGCGGTCCGCGGGTGGTCCCCCGTGATCATCACCGGCCGGATCCCCGCGGCGCGGCATGTCCGCACCGCCAGCGAAGCCTCGGGACGCGGCGGATCGATCATCCCGACCAGCCCGAGGAAGGCGAGCCCCTCCTCCAGTTCGCCGGCGGGCCCTCCCGCGGGGGCGTTCGCCAATGTCCGGAAGGCGACGCCGAGCACCCGCAGGCCCCGCCCCGCCATCGCCGCGTTCTCCGCGAGGATCCGTTCCCGGCCGGAAGGGTCGAGGGGCAGGAGGCCGCGTTCCGTCCATTCCGCGAGGCATAGCGGCAGCAGCATGTCCGCGGCGCCCTTCGTCACGACGAACCCGGCGGCGCCGGCGACGTTCTGGAAAACGGCGGAGAGGTACGTGTCCGACCCGTCGGCCGCGGGGATTCCGCACGCGGACACGGCGTGCACGGTGGTCATCCGTTTCCGCTCCGGGGTGAAGGGAACTTCCGCGACGCGAGGGAAGGACCGTTCCAGCGCTTCCTTCGAAAGCCCCGCCCCCGCGGCGGCGGCAAGGAGGGCGATCTCCGTGGGGTCCCCCAGCGTGGTCGATCCACCCCCCGCCGGGGGGACCGCGTCGTTGCAAAGGGCGCATGCCGCCGCGAGAAGGGCGTGGAGGGACGGCAATTCCGGCGCCGGTGCGTCCGCGGTGAAGACGATCCCCTTTCCCGCGGAGAGGATTTCCGAGACGTCCATCCGGTTCCGGGTGAGCGTCCCCGTCTTGTCCGAGCAGATGACGGTGACCGAGCCGAGCGTCTCCACGGCCGGGAGCTTCCGGATCAGGGCGCGGCGCGCCATCATCCGTTGCGAACCGAGGGCCAGGGTGACCGTCACCACGGCGGGCAGCCCCTCCGGGATCGCGGCGACCGCGAGGCTCACGGCGGTCAGGAACAGCAGCACGGGGTCCTCTCCCCGCAACAGCCCCATCCCGAAGATGAGGGCGACGATCGCGATCGCGAGCAGCGCGAGGATCCTGCCGAGATCGGCCATCCGGCGCTGGAGCGGCGTCGGCTCGCGGCGCACCCCGGAGAGCATCCGCGCGATCCGTCCCAGTTCGGTATCCCGGCCGGTGCCGGTCGCCACGGCCGTGGCGCGTCCGTGGACGACGGTGGTGCCGAGGTAAAGGGAGTTCCTCCGGTCGCCGACGGGCAGGTCGGGATCGGAAAGCGGATCGGGGGATTTCTCCACCGGGGCGGATTCGCCGGTCAGGGCGGATTCGTCGGTGCGCAGGGAGTGTCCCTGGACGAGGCGGGCGTCGGCCGGGACGCGGTCCCCCGTTTCCAGCAGAAGGACGTCGCCGGGGACGAGCTCCCGGGCGGGGATCTCCCGGACCCCTCCGTCCCGCCGCACCTTCACCACGGGGGCGGCAAGGCGCGACAGCGCCGCCATCGACTTTTCGGCGCGGTACTCCTGGGTGAAGCCGAGCAGCGCGTTCAGGAGGACGATGGCGAGAATGGCGACAGTGTCTCCCAGGTCGCGCAACAGGGCGGACACGAGGGCCGCCGCAAGGAGGACCGCCACCATGGTTGAGGCGAACTGGGAGAGAAAGATGCGTCCGGGGCGAAGGGAGGGGCCTTCGGGGAGTTCGTTCGGCCCGCTCGCGCGAAGGCGGGACGCGGCCTCGGCGTCGGTCAGCCCGGACCCGGGATCGGTCCGAAGCTCCCGAACGACGTCCGCGATCTCCCGCCGGTGCCAGTCGCCCATGGTATCCCCGATCCATCGCGGTCCCACGTGTGCGAATTCAGCCTATGACAACCGCGGGAACCGGACAAACGGTTTCTTTCGCTTTCCGCATGACGATGGAATCCGCAACGGATTACGACGGTCACAGCGGGATTTTGATATTTTCCTTAAAGTTTCTTCCGGAACCGGCCGAAACGGATGGTGGAAATGATAAAACCCGGCATTGGCCGGGCAAAGAAACGGAGGAAGTGATGAGAAAAAGCATGGTAGTTTTCATTGCGCTCGCGGTGTTCGCCGCGGGCGGCGCGGCGTGGGCCGCCGACACCAACACCTTGACGGTCAGTGCCAGCGTGGTGGGGACCTGCAAATTCTCCAGTGCGACTTCCGCGTTGACCTTCGGCGCCCTGGATCCTTCCGTGGGCGGGGATGTCAACAGGTCCGCCACGACGCAGTTCTGGTGCACGAGGGGAGTGACCACGGCCCCCTTCACCAATGACCAGGGTCTGCACTTCGCCGCCGGGAAGAACCAAATGAGAGACGCCGTCAGCACCGATGTCATCCCCTACACGCTGACACTCACGCCCGACACAAATTCCAACGCGGGCCCTGGCTCGCCGCGTACGCTGACCATCGCGGGAAACGTCCTGGGGACGGACTACACCTCGAAGACCGCCGGGAACTACGCGGACACCGTGGTGCTTACCCTCACCCCGTAACCGAACGCAGACGTGAATTTTCTTACGGACAAGTTTTCGAGGAGGGGCGTCCGGCCGGCCGTCCCTCCTCGTTCCGGCATCGGCGAGAGGCCGGCGGCTTTTCTTTCCGCCGGCCTGGTCGTTCTTGCATGTCTTGCGTGGGCCGGCACGGCGGCGTTCGGAGATACGGGAACGCTTGCCGTCACCGCGACGGTGCTCTCGAAGAGCAATTGCAAGTTCGACACGAAGACCTCGACGCTGAATTTCGGCCCTCTCGACCCGGCCGTCGCCGCCGACGTGAGCGCGACGGCCTCCGTCGGCTACGTCTGCCGGGGGAGCGCGCCGGTCGCAGCGTTCCTCTTTACGGACGATAACGGACAGAACCCGTCCGGGCCCGGCGCCCGCCGGATGCGCCACGCCGCCGCGCCGGAGCTCCTCCCGTACGACCTCGCCTTCAGCCCCGCCTTCGGCACCGTCCCGAAGAATGTTCCCCGGACGCTCACGATCTCCGGTACCGTCCGATGGGCGGATTTCCATGGGTTGATGGCGGGGCCCTACACCGATTCGGTGGTCGTCTCGATCCTTCCGTAACCGTTGGCAAGGGGACTCCTTTTCCCGATCCCGGAGACTTTTCCCCCGGAGCTCAAGTTTTTCCACCCCGTGGTCGATAAGAACGTATAGGGCGGGAAGATCTCGCCCGCGCGAGGGGGCAAATGCGAAAGGTCGGCGATTCGCCGCAGCGTCCGGCGAAGCGGCTGCTCGGCCAGGTGCTGGTGGACGGGGGGTTCGTCTCCCCCGGAGACCTCGCGCGGGCGCTCGAGCAGCAGAACCGGACCAACGAGCTGCTGGGAGAGGTGCTGGTCCGCATGAAAGTGGCGGATCCGGACGAGATCGCCGCCGTGGTCTCCATCCAGAGCGACCTCGCCTCCCTCGAAGACGCCATCCAGTCGGCGGCCGGTGTCCGGCAGTGCCTCGGGGAGTTGCTGCGGAAGGCGCGGAAAGTCACACCGGAACAGCTGGAGGACGCGCTTTCGGAGCAGCGCCGGACCGGGGAGAAGCTCGGAGAGATTCTCGTCCGGCACGGCGCGCTGACGCAGGGACAGCTCGACGCCGTCCTCATGTTCCAGAAGTGCCAGGCCGGGGAAGCCCCCTCGTCGGTCCGGTTCCGCCTCGGGGAGATCCTGGTCGCCACCGGCCGGATCACGCGGGAGCAACTGGAAGCCGTCCTCGCGCGCCAGAAGTTGTCGAAGAAGAACATCGGAGACTTGCTGGTGGAGAGTGGCGCGGTCGAGCCCCGCCACCTCGCCCATGGTCTCCGTCTCCAGGAGATGCTGGTCACCGCCGCCCTCGTCGCCGCGCTCTCGATGGCGGATATCGCCGGGGCGCAGGAGATCCAACGGGGGAGCGGTCCCCCGGCGACGGGATCCGCGCGGATCCAGGTAACGGCCACTGTGCTGTCGCGGGCCACGCTGCGGGTCCTTCACCAGGAGCGGACGCTGGTCGTGACCCCGGAAGACGTCGCGCGCGGGTACGTCGACGCTCCCGCGGCCTCCCGCATCGAGGTACGGAACAACAGCCGGGGGGGATGCCTTCTCGTCTTCGAGAGGATCGCCGGGCCGGACGCCTCGTTCGGAAAAGTCTCCGTCCGGGGGTTCGATCGGGATGTGGAGATCGGTCCTGGAGGCGGCTTCGTCCCGCACTCGTACGCCCCCGCCCCGGTCACGGCGGAATTGAGCTACCGGTTCTCCCTCGACCGGGACGCCCGTCCCGGGACGTACCCCTGGCCGCTTCAGGTATCCGTTCGCCCGTTGTAAGCGTTTCCCGTCGGGGTTGTTGTCCCCCGGATCTTTTCTGTATAGTGATGCCCATGAAACGTCCCGAGGATGGAAGGTCCGCGCGCCGGTGTTCCGCGCCCGCTTTCCTTTTCCTGCTCCTGCTTCCCGTGGCCGCCCGGGCCGGCGATTGGCGTGTGTCGCCCATCCGGCTCGACCTCGGGCGCGATGCGAAGAGCGGGGCCGTCTCGGTCGCCAACGATTCGGACGACCGGCTGCAGGTCCAGATGAAGGCGTTCGAGTGGACCCAGGACGCGGAGGGGAAGGACAGATACGAGGAGACCGGCGAGATCCTCTTCTTCCCCCGGCTGATGATCCTGGAGCGGAAGGAAGAGAAGATCCTGCGGGCGGGGATCCGGGTCCCGGCGGTGGCGAAGGAGAAGACGTTCCGCCTCTTCATCGAGGAGATCCCCGGGCCCCGGAAGGCGGAGGGGGTGAACGTCGCCGTCGCCATCCGGTTCGGCGTGCCGATCTTCGTCAAGCCGTTGAAGGAGGAGGCCCGTGGGGAGGTCGGTGCGATGACGATGTCCGCCGGCGCGCTCCTCGTGCCGGTGAACAACACGGGGAACGTCCACTTCATCGTCCAGTCCGTTCTCGTGCGGGGGAGAAACGGGGCGGGGGAAGAGATCTTCTCCCGGGAGTTGAGCGGATGGTACCTTCTCTCCGGTGTCTCCCGCGGTTACCCGACGACGGTGCCTCCCGGGACGTGCGGGGACATGGCGGTCATCGAGGCGGAGGTGAAAACCGACAAGCTCCCGCTCCACGGGCGCCTGGTCGTTGACCGGTCGATGTGCGGTCCGTGAGGGGACGGACACCGAATCGGGCCGCCCGCCGCCGCGCATCGCTTCTCCTCTCCCTGCTCCTGGGTTTCCTCTTCCTTCCCTCCGCGGTGCGTTGCGCCGACTCGTTCTATGTGAAGATTTTCCTGAACGGCGAAGAGAAGGGGGAGTTCCTCGTCCGCCTCCTCGACGACGGGGATTTCCTGGTGAGGACGGCGGACCTTGCGGCGATGGGCCTCTCCGTGCCCCCGGGACGGGCGACGGAGATCGACGGCGAACCGCACCGGTCGCTCCGCTCGCTGGAAAGGATGTCGTTCGTGTTTCGGGAAAAGACCCTCTCACTTGAGTTGACGGCCCACCCGTCCCTCCTGCCCCTGCGGGTCGTCGACTTCCGGCCGCCGCGCCAGCCCAAGGTTCTTTACCCGAACGATCCCTCCGGTTTTTTCAACTACGGCATCACCTGGACGGGCGGGAACCCGGGCGATGCGGAGAGCCTTGATGTCACCGGCCAGGTGGGCGTCCGCCGCGGTGACCTCCTCTTCCTTTCCGACGCCGCCTTCGAAAAGACCCACGCGGACCAACGCCTGGTCCGGCTTTCGACGAACGTGGCCAGCGACCGGCGGGAAACGATGCAACGGCTGGTGTTCGGGGACCTCACCGCCTCCTCGGGGGACCTTGGGACCGGCGTGAACCTGGGCGGAATCGGCTTCTCCAAGATCTACCGCATCGACCCGTATTTCCTCCGCTACCCGCTGGCCGGCGTCGGGGGGATGGTGTCCCTGCCGTCCGAGGCGGAGGTGTACCTCGGCGGCACGCGGATCCGCACGGAGAAACTCTCCCCGGGGCAGTTCGAGCTGAAAAACATCTCCTCGCTCGGCGGCCGGAGCGACGTGACCGTCGTGATCCGGGACCCGTTCGGGAGGGAGCAGACGATCCGTTCCCCGTTCTACTTCGCGGAGGCCCTTCTCGAGAAGGGTCTCCATGAATACAGCTACAATGTCGGCTTCCTTCGGAGGAAATTCGGCGAAGAGAGCGACCGTTACGGCCCGATCGCCTTCTCCGCGTTCCACAATTACGGGTTGAGCGACCGTGTGACACTGGGAGGGCGGGGGGAAGGCGGAAGGGATGGGGCGAACGTCGGCCCGCAAGCGTCCTTCCGCGCCGGCAACGCGGGGATCGTCACCCTCTCTCTCGCCGGAAGCGCCCGGCGGGACGGGCGCCTCGGGGCGGCCGGCGAAGCGACGCACTCCTTTCAGGCGGGGGCCGTCAGCACGAGGACCCTTCTCAAGGGAGTGAGCCGCGATTACGCGGTCGCCGCGGAGGAGGGGGAAGGCTCAACGGACAGCGTTCGGTACGAGGTGGCCGCCGGTGCGGGATACGGGACACCGCGGATGGGGACGTTTTCCGTCGATGCGGACTTCCTGAAGAGACATACGGGGACGGACCGGCGGACCCTCACGGCGTCCTATTCCCGGAACATCGGATGGAACGTGAGCGTGCTGGGCTCGTTCCGGAACGCGCGGGAGGGAGAAACGGTCAATGAGGTCATGCTGGGTGTGAACTACTACCCGGGGAGCGACCTGTCTCTCGCAGCGAACTACCGGGAGGCGGGCGGCCTCCGGACGGAGACGGTGCAGGCGCGGAAGAACCTGCCCGCAGGGGAGGGATGGGGGTACAACGTCTCGGTCGACCGGATGGACTCGACGGCGCTTTCCTCCACCGCGGTGAACCCGTCCGTGCAGTACAACGCCCGGTTCGGCTCCTACGCGGCGGAGTATCGGGGGGAGAGGATCGACGGGGGTGGAGGAAACGGAGTCGTCCGGCTCTCCGCGAACGGGGGAATCGCCCGGGTCGGGGAGACCTTCGGATTCAGCCGCCCGATCGCGGACAGCTTCGGGCTTGTCACCGTGGGAGGGCTCGAGGGCATCCGGGTGTACCATAACAACCAGGAGATGGGGCGCACCGACGGGCGGGGCAGGCTGTTCCTGCCGGACCTTGGTTCGTACTACGAGAACCAGATCTCCATCGCGGACAGGGACGTTCCCATCGACTATTCTCTCGGGGAGGTCCTGAAGGTGGTCTCCCCCCCTCTCCGGAGCGGGTCGCGCATTCCGTTCGAGGTGAAGCGACTCCAGGCGGTAACCGGCACGTTGGGGTTGCGGCGGGACGGGAAATGGAAACCGGTGGAGTACGTCGAGGTCCTGCTGACGGCGGAAGGGAAGAAACTCGCCTTCCCGACGGGGAAAGGGGGAGAGTTCTATGTGGAGGAACTCGGCCCCGGGACCCACCCGGCCTCCATGGAACAGGAGGGGAAACGTTGCCTCTTCGAGATCGCCGTTCCCGCGACGGACGACACGATCGTCGACCTCGGGAGGCTGACCTGTGAAGACGCTCGCTAAGGGACTCGTCGGTTTGCTCTGCCTGATCCTCGGGAATGGGGCGAACGCGGCGTGCCGGGTGACGACCACCGGCATCAACTTCGGGGCCTACGACGTGTTCGCGGCGGTGCCCCGTGACACCTCGGGGACGCTGACCGTGGCGTGTGACCGGAACCCGCCGACGGATGTCACCATCTCCATCGGGCCCAGCCCCACGTCCGGTGGGTTCCAACCGCGCCAGATGCGGCACGCGTCGCAGGCGGACCGGATGAACTACAACCTCTTCACCTCCCCTTCGATGGTTACGGTCTGGGGGGACGGCTCGGCGGGGACGTCGTCGGTCTTGCTCAGGAATGTCAACAAGAACCGGCCGGTGACCACGACGATCTACGGGCGGATTCCCTCCGGCCAGAACGTTTCCGTGGGGGCGTACTCGGACTCGGTGACGGTGACCATCACCCCGTAACCCACGCGCAACAGGAGGGTCCGGCGGAGTCGCCGCAGGAGGGGGGGCGCAGTGAGGTAAAGCGCAGCCGTGCAGGTTCATCGCACGGCGAGCCACGAACGGAGCCCCGCCCTCCGAGGCGACGCAGCCGTGTTTATTATGTGGAGCACCAAGGAATCCGGAACGAAAAAGGGCTCCCGAAGGAGCCCCTTTCCGCAAGATCCGTTTTCCCCGTGCGCCGGCTCAGAGCTTCCCGACGAGCACGAACGCGATGACCAGGGTGTAGATGACGAGGGACTCGATCAGCGCGAGTCCGACGATCATCGGGATGAAGATCTTGTTCTGGGCGGAAGGATTGCGCGCAATCCCCTCCAGCCCGGCGGCGATGGCTTTCGCCTGGCCCAGCGCTCCCCCGAAGGATGCGATCGCTATGCCAAACCCTGCGGCCAGCGCGATGAAGGTCTTGACGTTGCCGTCGCCGGCAGCGGCGGCCCCTTCGGCCGCGAAGGCCACGGACGCCACTGCCACGAAGAGCAGGGCGACGAGGAAAGAGAAAGTGTACTTGCGGAACATGGGTGTTCCCCCTTTCAGGATGATACCCGCCGGGGGATTCCGCCTCGCCCGCCGGGGTGGTGCCTTTACGGCCCGTATCATCGACCGGGGAGGTTCCCCCGGATCAATGCTCCTCCGCGTGCGTCACGGCCCCTGAGATGTAGATCATCGAGAGCACGGTGAAGATGAACGCCTGCATGAACGAAACGAAGACGCCGAGGCCCATGAAGATCGAAGGGACGACGATGGGAACCAGCGCCATGAAGCCGGCCACCACCGCGTGGTCGCCCGTGATGTTGCCGAAAAGACGGAGGGAGAGCGACATCGGACGCGCGAGGTGGGAGATGATCTCGATCGGCAGCATGATCGGCGACATCCACCAGACCGGCCCGAGGAAATGCTTGAAGTAGGCGATCCCGTTCTCCCGCACCCCGAAGTAGTGGGTCGACAGGAAGATGACGAGCGCGAGGCCGATGGTGATGTTCATCTTCTGCGTGGGGGGAAGGAACCCGGGGATGAGCCCGATGAGGTTCATGAACAGGATAAAGAGGAAGCAGCTCCCGAGCAGGGGGAGGTACTTCCTGTAATCGTGCCCGATGATGTCCTCGGCCAGCTGCTGCAGGAACCCCAAGATCAGCTCGAAGAGGTTGCGCAGCGTGAACCGGGGATCCGGGATCACCATCTCTTCCGTCTTCTTGCTCCCGACGACCACGGCCGACGCGACGAGGAGGAACATGGCGATGAAGAGGGCCGCGTAGACGTAGTAGTACCGCTCCCCTCCGGGCAGCATCATGAACCAGGAGAACCCGTGGCCCCCCGCCGCCAGCGCCGTCGTCGGCAGCGCCGCGACGGCCAGAAGCCCGAGGAATCCTTTCCGCATCGTCCCTACCCCCGTCGATTGCGAAACGATCACGCGTTGGGCTCGAACGACCTCGCCAGCGCCTCGAGGAGGACTCCGAGGAAGAGCGAGGAGAGCCCGAGCAGAAACCCCAACAGGTCGAACCCGCCGTACCGGACGACGAGGTAGACCACCCCGATCAGCCCGAGGAACTTCAGCGTGTACTGGACGACGAACGCCTTGTTGACCGCGCCGCCGCCCGAGAACGCCTTCTCCAGGATCTTCCTTATGAGGAAGAAGTTCCCGCACGCGATGCCGGCGCCGCACACCGCTCCGGGAAGCATCGAGACGTTCGCCGCTCCCGCCGCGACCGCGATCCCGATTCCCCCGAGGATCACCCCCGCGGAGAGGAAGATCCGGTTCGTCAGCGACCGTAGCGACAACCCCTCCGGGGCGTCACGGCCCACCGGGCTTCCTCCGCTGCTCGTCGTCCCGCTCCAGGTCTTTCCCGGACCGCACGGCGGCGCGGTAGAGGCTTCGCACCCCGGCGGCGAACCCGAAGCCGATCCAGACGACCGTCAGCCACGGCCCGGTCCCGAGCCACCGGTCGAGGTAGTACCCGATCCCCATCCCGATCACGACCGACAGCGCCATCTCGAGCCCGAGGGCGCTGTACTTCCCCAGTTCCCGGAAGAACGCCTTCCGGTCCTGTCTATCGGTCATGAGGGCAAACGCCGGATATTTAACACAGGAGACGGGAATGCGTCAACGAAAAAGGCCGGCTCGTGGGTTGTGGGCGAGGGACACTCCTCCAACCGCAGAACCTACAACCTCCAGGAATGTCCCTCGAAAGCGCCTGCACCTCAAAGTTGCTCTCCCTTGCCGTACCACTCGTCGGGAAAATCTCTCCGTGGCTGGTGTGGCAGGTCACAGGATGGCCAGGACCGCCTTGGCGGCGGCGATCGTCCGGTCGAGGTCCCGCTTCGTGTGCGCCAGGGAGACGAACCCCGCCTCGAACTGGGACGGCGCGATGTAGACACCGCGGGAGAGCATCCCGTGGAACCAGGTCGCGTACCGTTTCGTGTCGCTTCGTTTCGCCGAGACGTAGTCCGTCACCGGGCCCTTTTGGAAGAAGGTCGTCCCCATCGAGCCCACGCGGTTCGTCCAGGTCGGAATGCCGGAGGCGGCGAACGCCTTCGCCAGCCGCTCTGCGAGGTATTCCGCCTTGGCGTTCAGTTCCTTGTAGGCCCCCTTGCGGGACAGCTCCGTGAGCGAGGCGATCCCCGCCGCCACGGCGAGCGGGTTTCCGGAGAGTGTCCCCGCCTGGTAGACCGGGCCGACCGGCGAGAGGGCGTCCATGATCTCCCTCCGTCCGCCGAAGGCCCCCACCGGGAGGCCGCCGCCGATGATCTTGCCGAGGATCGTGAGGTCGGGGACGACGCCGAACAGTTCCTGCGCGCCGCCGAACGCGACGCGGAACCCGGAGATCACCTCGTCGAAGACGAGAAGCGCCCCATGCTTCTTCGCAAGCGCCCGCAGCTCCTCCAGGAAACCGGGTTCGGGGGGGACCACTCCCATGTTGCCGGGAATCGGCTCCACGAAGATCGCCGCGACCTGCCCCTTGTTCTTCGCGAAGAGCGCCCGCACCGAGGCGATGTCGTTGAAGGCGGCGGTCAAGGTGAGCTTCGCCAGCTCCGCCGGGACGCCGGGGGAGTCGGGCTGGCCGAAGGTGAGGACCCCCGAGCCGGCTTTCACCAGCATCGAGTCGGCGTGGCCGTGGTACCCGCCTTCGAACTTGATGATCTTGTCCCGCCC